>OGDP01000005.1_pt1 | contig 252590 bp, 227 predicted proteins | sample 1570441 | NCBI WGS metagenome assembly OGDP01 (sample SAMEA2581961, study PRJEB24529) | metagenome | biome: Human gut stool | place: China | collected 2011
AACCTGTGACCCCCTGCTTGTAAGGCAGATGCTCTCCCAGCTGAGCTAAGATCCCTTACAGATTTAAACTGCTCTATTAATATATACGTTTAAGCAACATTTGTCAACAACTTTTTTTATTTTTTCAAACTTTTTTAATTAGCTTTTTTAATTATCTTCTTTCACTTGATAATCTCCATCTTTTAGGAAAAAGAAATCCTCCACTCTATGTTTTTTATCAAATAAACCATTATACTGAACTTTTGAGTATTCATTTATGTATTTAGTATATTTTGACTTTTCATCTATATTTCTAAATTCTCCATCATCTCCCTGGTAGAACAATCCGGTAAGAACAGGTATCTTCTTCTGTAAGTCTAAAAGATACTTGTTATATCCTGTCATATCCGCTCCAATAAGGTTTAAAAGATATGAAGATAAATAGTTTGCACTCATATCCTCATTCTGCTTTTCTTCTATGTCATAGTTAGCCCAGATTACGTATGGTGTTGAATACCACGTTGCAGTATCCTTAGCTGTAAAATTATCTATTTTCTTTCCAAAAATATTACTGTAAAAATCTGTGCTAAGAGGTGGCTGGTGATCTCCAAACATTACAATAATAGTTGGCTCATCCACTTTTTCAAAATATTTTATCAACTCCTCGAAAGCTTCATCTGACTTCTTTGCCAATGTAACATACTGTTCTACTTCATCTGAGCTTAACATACTGTTTGTTACCTGAATGTCAGTATCTACAAAACCTCTATTTCCAACATAACCGCCGTGGTTCTGAACTGTAACATTAAACAAATAAAACGGATCAGATGACTTGCTTCTTGCCTTTTCATAATCTTTTGTAATCTGTTCCATGTCTGTTTTATCAGAAATAAAGTTTCTTATAAACTCAGGTTTTTTGTAATATTCCATTGAATAGAAATGATTAAATCCTAAGCTGTTATATACATTCTCTCTGTTCCATCCGCTTCTCTTATATGGATGATATGAATTATTGCCCATATATCCCTGAGATACAAGAGTTCTTGTTAATGAAGGAACAACGCCCTTAACATAGTTGTTATATGGTACTGCTCTTGGTGCAAAAAACGCCAATGAATTTCCTGTTAAGAATTCAAATTCTGAGTTAGCAGTATTTGCCCCTTCAATCGACACATAAAGTTTACCCTTAATTGTATTTTTTGTAAGACTATGAATAAATGGCAAATAATCCTCTGATGTTTCAAAAGGTCCATCCACATTTAAATCTGCCAATGATTCATTCATGATTGCAATTACATTAGGCATTTTCTTTGTTTTTGCAGAATTTTTGTCTGTTGAATCTGACTTAAAATTCTTTGCTATTTTTTCAACGTCGTCTGTTGAGTATTCATCAGGTTTATTATTCTTAATATATTTCCATGATGTTGTAAATGACAACACACTGCCATTCTGAGCATATGTTAACTGTGGTTTCCACTGACTGTCAATAATGCCAGCATTTACTACCCCACTTGAATTAATATAGAAATTATATCCACCGATAACAATAGCAATAATAACTGCTACTGATACCAAACGTTTCTTTAATTTTAATCCTTTATAGCTCTTTAAGCTAAACATTGCTCCTGAGAATGCCACTAAAAAGCTTACTGCCCAAAGAACATATATATCAAATGTATACTCAAAACTATCTGCCACATTTAAAGCTGTTCCAATTGATAAAACATCTGCCGCAAGCACAGGTATTCCTCTAAAGCCAAATACAAAATAGTTAGTTAATGCAAGAACAAACATTGCTATGCACATTAAAATAGCTGAATACTGTGTCTTGTTCGTAATTGCAAAAAATACAAATAGCACAATATAATAAATAATAATATTTAACAATCCCCTTACTGTAAACAAAGACTCTAAAATAGGTCCTACAGTAAAAGATGACAGACTTTCAACCATAAAGTAGGCAACTATAGGAGATACCCAGAATAAAATTCTCGAAAGAACCTTATCAAGTGATATGTTCTTGTTAAACTTCTTATTAAACTTTTCTTCTATTACTCCAAAAGGTACTAAAACAAAAATAAGCGAAAGAATAAGCATTCCAAACATTATTCTTAAAGCACCTGTGTTATAAAACTGAAATTCCATGGAAATGGCTATTTTTTCTCCATCAGCCAACTTCTGCCCATCAATTGTTCCACTCTTTAAGTAACTGTTATTTTTGTCCGTTGTATATACACCGAATTTCTGTGGATTATAAGCATCTTCACACTGAATTATAAGTGTATAATATTCATTTCTTTTTAGTTTAGCAGGCTTCTCAAAAGTAAAATGAGTATACTTTCTTGTTTTCATTCCTGTTAACGGTTTTGAAGTAGTTGCAAGTTCATTTCCATCCTTGTCAACTACAGTAAGAATCATTGAACCCTTTGAATTTTCTCTTCCCTGATTGTCTATATAAATAGACATATCTTCCAAGGTTCCGTCATAACCTTTAAATTCCTGTGTACATTTACTATCTGATTTTAAATAATAAACCTTGGCATCTTCGTACTTCTTGTGTCCTGTTCTAACAGTACTATATGCCAATCCGTTGTTTACTCCTACAAAAATAATGCCAGCCAATAAAAGAATTATGGAAATAATCCACTTAGTTCTGTCCCATTTTACTTTGTTATTCTTCTTTTTATTAAGATATGACTGAGTCTCTTGTTTTTCCTGCTCATTGTTTTTCAACGCAGATTCAATTTCTTTACGAGTTGTGTCTACATCGCTTTTAATATTAAACTTCATCTTAACTTCTCCGTTCATTTTATCTTTTTGTCTATCAACTACTCTGCTTAAAAAAAGATAGATGGTCTTAATTTCGGCCACCTATCTTTTACAAAAACGTCCTGCCAAACATTAAAGTTTTTTCTTTAACTAATTACGTATTAAATATTTAAGCAACGTTTTTATATTAACACAATATTTTCATATTTTAAAGTTTTTTATTTAAATTCATCAAACCATTTAAAATCGTACCTTTAAAAGAACAGGTCTTTAGAACCTTAGTTATTGCCTGGGATGAAAACACTTCACTTAGCAAACAGGCAATTAATTTTCTTCAGTTTACAAAAAACTGGTTTGAAAATATTTAATTTTTATTTCTTCATGGAGAGTTGTATACGTTTTCTTTCTTTGTCTACACTAAGAACTCTTACGTCTACAACGTCTCCTACAGAAACAACATCCAACGGATGTTTTATAAATTTGTTACTCATTTCTGATATGTGTACAAGTCCGTCCTGATGTACACCAATATCCACAAAAGCACCAAAGTCTATTACATTTCTTACTGTGCCTTTTAATTCCATTCCTTCTTTTAGGTCATCAAAATCTAAAACATCACTTTTCAAAACAGGCTTTGGCATTTCTTCTCTCGGATCTCTTCCCGGCTTTTCCAATTCTTTAATCATATCTCTTAATGTTATGGGATCAGTGCCTATTTCTTCAGCAACTTCCTTAACATCTTTTATTTCGTCAGTTAAATGAATATTTCCGCCAAGAATATCCTTAGTTGAAAATCCGTATTTTTTTAAAAGTTTCTTTGCTGATGAATAACTTTCAGGATGAACACTTGTATAGTCAAGTGGTTCTTTTCCTTCTCTTATTCTCATAAATCCGGCACACTGTTCAAAAGCTTTAGGTCCAAGCTTTGCTACTGAAAGCAAATCTTTTCTGCTTTGAAACTGTCCGTTTTCTTCTCTATACTCAACTATGTTTTTTGCAATAGTCTTACTAATACCTGAAACATATTCAAGTAACGGTGCTGAGGCTGTATTTAAGTCAACGCCTACATTGTTAACGCAGTCTTCAACAATGTTAGATAATGCTTCATCCAGTTTCTTCTGATTCATATCGTGCTGATACTGACCAACCCCTATTGCTTTCGGTTCTATTTTTACAAGTTCAGCCAATGGGTCCTGTAATCTTCTTGCCATTGATGTGGCACTTCTTTGTCCAACATCAAAATTAGGAAATTCTTCTGTTGCAAGCTTACTTGCTGAATAAACGGAAGCTCCCGCTTCATTTACAATAATATATTCTACCTTTGTAGGGCATTCTTTTATAATGTCAACAATTACTGCTTCTGATTCCCTTGAAGCTGTACCGTTTCCAAGGGAAATAAGACTAACATTGTATTTCTTAATTATGTCAAGAACAATCTTCTTTGATTCAGCCACCTTATTCTGCGGTGCTGTAGGGAAAATTACCGTTGTATACAATACTTTTCCTGTGTTGTCTACAACTGCAAGCTTACATCCTGTTCTAAACGCCGGATCCCAGCCCAAAACATTTCTTCCGGCAATAGGAGGCTGCATAAGTAATTGTTTAAGATTCTGTCCAAATACAGTTATTGCTCCATCTTCAGCTTTTTCCGTAAGCTGACTTCTTATTTCTCTTTCAATTGCCGGTTTTATAAGACGTTTAAAGCCATCTTCAATCGCCTCTTTTAACAGCGGTTTAAATTGAGATTCGCCTTTTATAATAACTTTGTCTAAGGATGCAATTATATTTTCTTCCGGCATTTCTATTTTTACATTTAATACTTTCTCTTTCTCACCTCTGTTAATGGCAAGGATTCTATGCCCCGGAATTTTATTTACTCCTTCGCTATAATCATAATAGTTTTCATACGGTGTTTTTTCCTCAGGATTTTTAGTATTAGAAACAATTAAACCATGTTTAACAACTGTATTTCTAATAGCCTTACGGAACTCATCATTATCTGATACTATTTCTGCAATTATGTCTTTTGCTCCCTGAATTGCTTCTGCAACATTGGCTACACCTTTTTCCTCGTTAACAAAAGCTTTCGCCTCTTCTTCCGGATCTTTGTTTTTTTCCTGTTTTAAGAAAATATCAGCTAAAGGTTCAAGTCCTTTAGCCTTTGCCTCTGTGGCTCTTGTTTTTCTTTTAGGCCTGAAAGGTCTGTAAATATCATCCACTGCAACAATTGTTTCTGCCATGGCAATTTTAGACATTATTTCGTCTGTCATCTTGCCCTGCTCTGTTATAGAATCCACAACTGTTTTCTTCTTTTCTTCCAAATTTCTAAGATATTTCAAACGCTCATCAAGTGTTCTTAACTGCTCATCATTTAATTCACCTGTTACCGGTTTTCTATATCTTGCAATAAACGGAATGGTGTTTCCTTCATCTATAAGTTTTATTGCTGCATCAACTTGCCAAAGCTTAACTGAAAGCTCATTTGCAATAATATGATTAATGTTCATTACTAATTTCTCCTTTTTCATTTTTGATGTTTTGTATCATTTCTTTTCTTATACGATTTATGTGTCAAAACACTCAATTTTGATTTTTTTATATTCATTGTAAATGTCTGCTTGTATTTTTTCACAAGGATGTTATACTTTTTTTTATGTGTTTCTAAAGATATGTATATGTTTTTTTCAAATTCTTTAGTATTATAACAGATTTTTAATAATTTGTTTTTATTTTATGATATTTTTCTATGTAAAATATTGTGGCAGTTACTCATTTAGTTTCTGCTATTTTCATACAATTTTAGAAGGTGAGTTATGAATAGAGTAAAAAAAGAACTTCCAAAGTACAAACACGCCTGGCCTTTATTGTATTTTTTTATATATTTGCCATGGTTTTTAATATTAGAGCAAAAAATAACTCCGGATTATGCCGGATTACATATTATACATTGTCCCCTTGATGACATAATTCCATTCTGTGAATGGTTTGTAATACCATATCTGATTTGGTTTCTGTACATACCTGCTGTTTTTCTTTTTTTGTTTTACCATTCAAAGAAAGAATTCTATAGAATGTGTGCCTATGAGTTTACAGGAATGACAATTGCACTTATTGTATACACAGTATTTCCTAACGGACTTAATTTAAGATTGACAGATATTGGTCGCAACAACATTCTAGTAACTATCGTTCAGTTCCTTTACGCTAGCGATACACCTACTAATGTTTGCCCAAGCATTCACGTTTTTGCCACAATTTCTGCTCATCTTTGTTTGGTTAAAAGTAAGCATATGCAGAAACTTAATTCAAGAAAACGCATTAAGAAAGTTTCATGGGTTCTTACGGTTCTCATTTGCCTTTCAACTGTTTTCCTGAAACAGCACTCAGTCATTGATTTAATCTGCGGAGCCATACTTTCAATCGGATTATATTTTGTAGTATTTAAGTGGTGGTTCGGCAAGGTTAAATTCCCTGCACCAAATGTAAAAGACCCACGAAAACATGAAGTATTGTACTTCTTGAATAAGAAAAAATAGAGCCTTTAAAAAACCTGCATCAGCAAAGCCAATGCAGGTTAATATTTTTAATGTATTTATTTCAAGCAAGTTCTTACTGAGCATCCTTAATTGAGAAGCTGATTCTTCCCATTTTATCTTTTCCAAGACACTTACATTTAACCTTGTCACCAAGTGTAAGGTAATCTTCTACATGCTCAACTCTTTCCTTAGCAATCTTAGAAATGTGAACCATTCCTTCCTTGCCAGGAGCAAATTCGATGAAAGCACCAAATTCCTTAATGCTTACAACTGTTCCTTCAAGAATCATTCCTTCTTCGAAATCAGTTACAATTGTCTTAATGTACTTAAGAGCCTTATCAATCATATCCTTGTCAACGCCACATACTGAAACCATTCCTTCATCAGAAATGTCAATCTTTACGCCTGTTTCTTCGATAATGGCATTGATAACCTTACCACTCTTACCTACAACATCACCAATCTTATCAGGATTAATCTGGATTGTTTCAATCTTTGGTGCATATGCGTTAACTTCTTTACGAGGTTCAGCAATTGCAGGTTTCATACATGTATCCATAATGAATAATCTTGCTTCTCTTGTTCTTGCAATAGCACCTTCAACGATGTCTCTTGTAAGACCGTGAATCTTAATATCCATCTGAATAGCTGTGATACCTTCTGTTGTACCTGTTACCTTAAAGTCCATATCGCCGAAGAAATCTTCAAGTCCCTGAATATCTGTAAGTAAAACATAATCATCATCTGTTTCGCCTGTAACAAGACCACATGAAATACCTGCAACCATTGACTTAATTGGAACACCTGCTGCCATTAATGACATACATGATGAACATGTACTTGCCATAGATGTTGAACCGTTTGATTCAAATGTTTCAGAAACAGTTCTGATAGCATATGGAAACTCTTCTTCTGAAGGAAGAACCGGCATTAATGCCTTTTCTGCCAAAGCTCCGTGTCCGATTTCTCTACGTCCCGGTCCTCTTGATGGCTTTGTTTCACCAACTGAGTATGATGGGAAGTTATAATGATGCATATATCTCTTTGTCTTAACATTTTCGTCAAGTCCGTCAATCTTCTGTGCTTCTGATAATGGTGCTAAAGTACATACGTTACAAATCTGTGTCTGTCCTCTTGTAAACATAGCTGAACCGTGAACTCTAGGTACAATGTCAACTTCTGCTGCAAGTGGTCTAATCTGGTCTAATGCTCTTCCGTCAGGACGCTTGTGATCTTTAAGAATCATCTTACGAACTGTCTTCTTCTGATACTGATAAATTGCTTCACCAAGTACTGCAAGCCATTCTTCATTGTCAGCAAAAGCTTCTTCTAACTTTTCTGTAATTTCCTTAATATTTGCTTCTCTTGTCTGCTTATCGTCTGTAAATACAGCAACTTCCATTTCTGCTGGAGGAACAATTTCCTTAATTGCTGCAAATAATTCTTCAGGAATTGCACAACTTTCATATGTGTGTTTTTCTTTTCCAACTTCTGCAACGATTTTTTCAATAAATTCAATAATTGTCTGGTTGATATCGTGTGCCATATAAATAGCTTCAATCATCTTTGCTTCAGGGATAATGTTTGCACCTGCTTCAATCATAATAACTTTCTGTTTTGTTGAAGCAACTGTAAGCTGCAAATCACCATTGTCCCAAACTGCCTGACTTGGGTTAACAACAAATTCTCCATCTACCATTCCAACCTGTGTCATTGCACATGGGCCATCAAATGGAATGTCTGAAATACATGTTGAAATTGCTGAACCAAGCATTGCAACTAATTCAGGTCTGCACTCAGGATCAACTGACATTACTAAGTTGTTAAGTGAAACATCATTTCTGTAATCCTTAGGGAATAAAGGTCTCATAGGACGGTCAATAACACGTGCTGTAAGAACTGAATTTTCTGATGCTTTTCCTTCTCTTTTATTAAATCCACCAGGGATTTTTCCTACTGAATACATCTTTTCTTCAAACTCTACTGAAAGTGGGAAGAAATCAACACCTTCTCTAGGCTTATCTGATGCTGTTGCTGTTGATAATACTGTTGTATCACCGTAGTGCATAAATGCTGCACCGTTAGCCTGCTTTGCTACACGTCCTACATCAACTGTAAGTGTTCTGCCTGCAAGCTCCATACTAAAACTCTTATACATAACTCTCTTTCGTTACTTTCTATAGTAACTTCTCCTTTTTATTTTCTCTCTGCAGAAGAATCCGAAACTACTGTAAAAATCACTATGTAACTAATAATTACAATAACTAGCTTAAATCATAATAGTCTTTACAGTGGCTTCGGCTAGGTTCTTCTGCAAAATGTGTATTGCTTTCATAAAGTATATTTTCATAAATATACGCAATCCTTTACATTATAAACAAAACAATAATAAAAAGCAAGTACGCATAACTGTACTTGCCTTCATTTTTTAGTATTTTTCTATATTTTTATTGTTTTATTTTTATCTTTTACTCTATCTTCCAAACAAAGAAAACTTCTTCTTATATTCTTCTACATTAACTGATGTTAAAGTATAACCTGTTTCTTCTATTACTTCTTTTAACTTATTCTTGTCCAACAACTCTTCTGATATAATCTCTGTCTGACCATTGTTTTTAGATGAATTAACCTTTTTAACTTTAAAATTATTTCTTATGGCGTTGTTAATATGACTTTCGCACATTCCACACATCATACCTTCTATACCTAAAGTTGTCTTAATCATAGTCCTAACCTCCTAAAATACTTTTGTTTCAATTCGAATTGTATACCCCTATAGGGTATATGTCAATTAAAAAATATATAAACAACAGTTATTGAGTTTTTTTATCATTTGCAGTAACCCACCAAATTCAATTCCAAAAAAAGAAAAACAGAATATGTATTTCTACACATTCTGTTTCTTTGTTCATAAAAACTCTCAAATAAAATTTATTATTATTTACGAATTCCTAATTTTTCAATTAAAGCACGGTATTCTTCAACATCGTTTTCTTTAATGTAGTCAAGTAAACCTCTTCTCTTACCTACCATCTTAAGAAGACCTCTTCTTGAATGATGATCTTTGTGGTTTGTCTTTAAATGTTCAGTTAAATCTTTGATTCTGTATGTTAAGATTGCAACCTGAACTGCTGGTGAACCTGTATCTGTAGGTGTCTTACCATATTCTGCTGTTAACTGAGCTTTTACTTCTTTTGAAATCATTTATATTTCCTCCTAAATTTTAAAATATCCCCATACACTGAAGTATCGGATGGAGTATCCAAGTACTGCGTGTAGGTTAAACATACTCGTTTATACTAACAAAGGTAATTGCAAATGTCAATAATTTTTATATAATTTTACAATATTTAATTATTTTAATTTTGTTTGCCATTTTTATTAATATAGTTAATTTTTTATCTTATTTATTTCCAACAATTCTTCTGCAGGTTTCTATATCTGCTTCGATTTGCTGTTTCAATTTCTCTAAGCTGTCAAATGTTCGCTCCGGTCTTATGAAATCATAAAACTGTACCTGAACGATTTCATTGTAGATATAGTTCTCATAGTCAATTATGTGGGTTTCAACTTTTATCTTTGTACCTGTTTCAACTGTAGGATTTACGCCTACGTTGCTTATGGCATTAAAAGTCTGCCCTTCAACTACCACAACTGTTCTATAGACGCCATTAGGAGGCAATAACTTAGTTTCATCAGGAATGATATTAGCTGTTGGAAGTCCGATTGTTCGTCCCAAGTGCTTGCCCTGCTCAACCTTACCGATTATCCTGTAAGGATGTCCAAGCATTTCATTTACATCCTGCATCTTACCTTCTGTTATTTTTTTTCTAATACTAGTACTGCTTATATCTTTGTTGTGATACTGTTCCTTCTCTACAACTATAAGATTATAACCATATTTTTTCTGATTGTCCTTCAAAAACTTAACATTTCCGGAAGCCTTTGTTCCAAAATGGAAATCCGGTCCACATACAATTGTTGTGGCACCTATTTTATCTTTTAAAATTTTTGATACAAATTCATCCGGAGAAAGTGCAAGAAACTCTTTCTTCATAGGCATTTTCATATACACATCAACGCCCTGCTGTTCACAAAGAATCTGCTTCTCCTCTTCTGTCACAATTGTTTTGTTGGCATTATTTTTAAGGAATGCTGAAGGTGTAGTTTCAAAAGTAAGAACTACTTTCTGTCTACCATTAGCATTGTTAACTATAACTTCAAGAAGCTTTTCGTGTCCCTTATGTATTCCATCAAACTTTCCAATTGTTACAATTGTATTTTTTAATTTTATGTTATCATCTAAAGAAATGCGTTGCATAATTTCTCCATTTCTATAAGAAAATCTTAATTGGTTTGTATATCTGTTTTTCTGCAATATACATATATAAACCAATGAATTTGCCATCGTGAGTATATACTCTTACTGTCTGACCATCCTGATGATTCATCTTTAACATTGTGTTTCTCGAAGTAAAAATATTACCGTTATAAAGTAACTTTTCAGCTTCCTCTGAAACCATACATTTTGAATACATATCCAAAATCTCGTCAACAGGAGTAATATACTGTTCCAAAACTCCTTGGTCCCTAATTTCTTCTATCTGAGATAGAGAAATACTGTCCTTTATATCAAATCTTTCAACTCGTGTACGTGTAAGTTTTTCCATACATGCCCCAACACCTAAATCCTTTCCTATGTCGTAGCAAAGGGTTCTTACGTATGTACCCTTAGAACATGTTACGTGAAAACTTACTCTTGGCAAATCAATTTTTGTTATTGTAATGTCTATAATTTTGCAATGTCTTGGAGGTCTTTCTATTTCTTCTCCCTTTCTTGCAAGATTATATAATTTCTGACCATTTATTTTTATTGCTGAAAACATTGGTGGAATCTGGTCATATTCGCCTATATAGCTTTTAATCACATCAAAAACCTTTTCTTCGGAAAGCTTCATAACTTCCTCTTCAGGTGTCTGATTAGTAATCTGACCTGTTGTATCCTGAGTATCTGTCTCCGTTCCAAGCAACATTGTAGCTGTATAAGTTTTGTCCTTTTCAGACAATAAATTGCAAAGCTTCGTTGCTTTTCCAAGACAAACCGGCAACACTCCTACAGCATTGGGATCAAGGGTTCCCATATGGCCTATTTTTTTCTGTTTTAGGATTCCTCTTAACTTTGCCACTACATCATGAGATGTATAGCCGGGTTCCTTATAAACATTAATGACTCCATTAATCATTTATACCATCAACTCCTTCAACAGTTTCATTTTAAATGTCCTGTTTTATTCTGTTAAGCAGTTTGTTTATTATATCGTTAAGTTCGCCGTGTATCTCTGCTCCTGCAGCCCTTACGTGACCGCCACCACCATTTTCAACGGCAATCTTGCTTACATCCACGTAATTCTTTGAACGTAGACTGACTTTGTATGAATCCTCACTTAACTGGTACAAAAACATAGCCACTTCAACACCGTCAACATTTCTTATTGATGCCACAACTGCATCTAAATCCTTAGTTGTAACACCGTACTCTTCCATCATTTCTGATGTGCAGTAACCATAAATACATTTTCCATCTAATGCCAACACTGCTTCACTTTGAATCTTCGCAGTAACCATCATCTGGTTATATGTTTTTCTAAAAAATGTTTCTTCAAGAATCATATTCACATTAACACCTTTTTCAATCATGTTAGCAGCGATTCTCATAGTTTTTGGTGTTGTACTTTGAAATCTGAATACGCCTGAATCATGTGCGATTCCCATATACATTGGTTCTGCAATTGATTTATCAATTAAGTCTTCATCTAACAAATCATATAATACTTCACTTGCTGAACTTGCCTTTGGCAAAATATAATTATAATCTGCATATCCGTCATTACTTGCATGATGATCAATGCAGGCTGTTCTTTTGGCATTCTCATAGAAAGGCAAATTAAGTCCTAATCTGTCAAGACTTGCCGTATCGAGTGATATAAACAAATCAAATTTAGTACCATCATATCCTGTTGTGATAATCTGATCTGTATTTTCAATAATATTGAACTTTTTGTCCACAAACTCTAAAAATACCCTTACATCTAAATCCGGTCTGTTCTTTTTAAGATAATTATACAAAGACATACATGAACCCATGCAATCTCCATCAGGTCGCAAGTGACCTGCTATACCAATAGTCTTTGCATCTCCAATAATATCGTTAATCTTCTTCATCATTCAAATTAATTCCTTTATGCTTATTCGTTATCCTCTGATTCTTCTTTATTATTTCCATTAACTTCGTCTATTAATTTTGACATCTTCATACCGTATTCAATAGACTGGTCCATAACGAATTTTAATTCTGGTGTATTTCTAAGGTTAACTGTTCTTGCTAATTCACGGCGGATAAAACCGGCAGCACTTTTAAGTCCTGCCATTGTTTCTGCCTTTGCTTCTTCGTCACCTAATACACTAATATATACCTTACAGAACTTAAGATCAGGTGTAACTTCAACACCTGTTACACTTGTCATTATTCCAATTCTTGGATCTTTAAGTTCTCTGATAATTACACTTAACTCTCTCTGAACTTCCCCGTTAATACGAGTGTTCTTTATACTGTTTTTTCTCAATTTTTAATCCTTTCCGGACTAGGTTAAAGTTCCTATCTTGGCACTTCTACCATAATATATGCTTCAACCTGATCGCCTTCTGCAATGTCATTGAATTTTTCAAATACAAGACCACATTCGTAACCGGCTTTAACTTCCTTAACATCATCCTTAAATCTCTTAAGTGATGCAACCGGTCCTTCATAAATTTGTTCTCCATCTCTTGTAACTCTTGCTGAACATCCTCTCTGCATAGCACCATCTAAAACATATGAACCGGCAATGTTTCCAACACCTGAAGCCTTGAAAATCTGACGAATTTCTGCATGACCGATAACTTTTTCTTCGTAAACAGGTTCAAGCATACCCTTCATAGCTCTTTCAATGTCATCAATAGCGTTGTAGATTACAGAATAAAGTCTTAAGTCAACTCCTTCTGTCTTAGCTGTTTCTTCAGCCTGTGCATCAGGTTTTACATTAAATCCGATAATAATTGCGTTAGATGCTGATGCTAAGATAACGTCAGATTCGTTAATTGCACCTACACCACCGTGGATAACCTTAACTTCAACTTCTTCATTTGAAAGCTTAACAAGACTCTGTCTTACAGCTTCAACTGAACCCTGAACATCAGCCTTGATAATAAGGTTAAGTTCCTTAAGTTCTCCTGCTTCAATCTGTGAATTAAGATCATCAAGAGAAATTCTAAATTTATTTGATTCCATAAGCTTAGCCTTGCTGTCTTCAACGAATGTGTTCGCAAAGTCTTTTGCTTCATTAGCTGTTGCAGTTGATACAAATACTTCACCTGCGTTTGGAACACCACTAAGGCCTAAAATTTCTACAGGTGTTGATGGGCCTGCTGTCTTAATTCTGTTTCCTCTGTCATCAGACATAGCTCTCACTTTACCGTGGTTAGCTCCTGCTGCAATATTTGCTCCAACCTTTAATGTACCTTTCTGTACAAGAACTGTAGCAACAGGTCCTTTACCCTTATCAAGCTTAGCTTCAATAATAATACCTCTTGCCTGACGATTAGGATTAGCCTTTAATTCTAATACATCTGCCTGTAAAAGAACCATTTCAAGAAGATCATCAATACCTTCCTTAGTGTGAGCTGATACAGGAACCATTTCAACGTTTCCGCCCCAGTCTGAAGCTAATAATCCATGTTCTGCAAGTCCCTGCTTAACACGGTCAATGTTTGCTCCCGGTTTATCAATTTTGTTAATTGCTACGATAATTTCAATTCCTGCTGCCTTAGCATGATTAATAGCTTCTACAGTCTGTGGCATAACACCATCATCTGCTGCTACAACAAGGATTGCAATATCTGTTGACTGGGCACCACGCATACGCATTGATGTAAATGCTTCATGTCCAGGTGTATCTAAGAATGTAATAGTCTGGTCATTAATTTTAACAACTGAAGCACCGATATGCTGTGTAATACCACCTGCTTCTCCTGAAATTACATTTGTTTCTCTAATTGCATCAAGAAGTGATGTTTTACCATGATCAACGTGACCCATAACACATACTACAGGTGGACGCTTAACCATTAAGCTTTCATCTTCTTCATCTTCCTTTAAAAGTTCTTCAATAATATCTACCTTTTCTTCTTTTTCACACATAATGTCATAGCCTAAAGCTATTTCTTCTGCGCTATCAAAGTCGATTTCAGTATTAACAGTAACCATCTTGCCTTCAAGGAAAAGTTTCTTAATAACTGCTGATGGCTGCATTTTCATTCTTTCAGCGAGCTGACCTATTGTAATAAAATCCGGAACCTCAATTACCTTGATTTCTTCCTTCTTTTCTTCTTTCTTCTTAGGTTTTTCCATTACAGGCTTAGAGAAATCTTTCTTTCTGCCATTCTTGCCCTGTCTGTTATCGTCATAATTCTTCTTATTTCTTTCCTGACGGTCCTGACGAAGTTTATTCTCTCTTGACTTTCTATCCTTATTCTGAATTGGTTCAGCAGGTGCCATACCGCCTCTTGAATTATCATTTCTTCTAAAGTCATTTCTTCTGTCGTCATTTCTGCCCTGGCCGTTGTTGTTTCTGTCTCTGAAATTTCCGTTGTTATTCCTGTTGTTACGGTTATCTCTGTTATATCCGCCTTTGTTGTCTCCTCTGTCGTTTCTGCGGTCATTTCTCTGACCATCATTTCTACGATCATTATTGTCTCTGTTAAAAGGCTTATTCTGTCTGTTGTTATTCTGTTCTGTTTTCTTTTCTACCTTTGTATCCTTCTGCATATCTTTTGGCTTTACCTCTTCCTTCTTTGGTTCAACCTTTGGTGCTTCAACCTTTGGTGTTTCTGTTTTTTCAGGTTCTGTTTTTGCTACCGGCTTAACTTCTTCTTTCTTAACCGGTTCAGCCTTAACTGCTTCCTTAGGCTGTTCTTTTTTTACTTCCGGTTCAGCTTTAACCGGTGCCTTTGGTTCAACTTTCGCTTCTACCTTAGGCTCAGCCTTCTTTTCAGTAGTAACCTTTGCTTCCGCACTCTTTTCCTTCTTATCTGATGAATGATGATGTTCACCATCACCGTGTCTTCTGCGTCTCTTTTCTCCATCACCCTTAGAATGTCTTTCGCCTCTCCTAATTACACCTTTGCTTGTAATTATAACTCTTGGCTTTGACTTTTCTTTCTTTTCATCTCCAGTAGCTTCTCCACTGCTTTCCTTCTGACTGTTCTTGAATTTTGTTTTTACAAATTCAATATTGTCATCGTCAATGGAACTTGCTGCCTTTACATCTATGCCCTTTTCTCCAAGTACCTTTACTATGTCAGCACTTTTTATATCTAACTCTTTGGCTAATTCATGTACTCTCATCTTTGCCATTTAACTACCTCCGCTTATTCATTTTCTGTTAACATCTTCACAATCGACTTGCTAAATCCGGGATCCAACACTGCTATGGATGCTCTTTCTTTATTACCTGTTGCCATGCCTAACTCAGCCTTAGTACCATAAATAAATACAGGAATCTTATAAAACTTGCATTTATTTTCAAATAGTTTTTTTGTATTGTCTGAGCTTTCTGTTGAAACAATAACAACCTTGGCTTTATTATCCTTAACAGCCTTTTCAACTGAAAATTCACCTGCCACGGTTTTCCCTGCTCTTGTTGCAAGTCCTATCATAGAAAATACCTTATTCATTTATCTCTCCTAATTCTTTTTCAAGCTGACTATAAATTTCTTCGCCAATACCTGAAATCTTAAGTGTTTTTTCCAAACCTTTATTCTTAATTGCTTTCTTCAGGCATTCTTTATCCGGACATATGTAAGCTCCACGACCGTTTAATTTTCCGGTTGCATCAACACTAACATTTCCCTCTTTGTCACGAACAACTCGAATCAAATCCTTTTTGTTTTTTGCCTGTCTGCAACCTGTACAGGTTCTTACAGGCATCTTTTTTGTCTGTCCCATAGCATCATCTCCTAATCCCTGATTTGGTCTGTTATTCTTCTGTCTCTTCAGTTGTAGCTTCGGATGTTTCTTCTGTTACTTCTTCAGATTCTTCTGAATCAGCCTCTGACTCTGAATCATATTCATCATCATAATACTCGTCATCATATTCTGCATCGTATTCATCATCGTAGTATTCGTCATCATAATATTCATCATCATCGAATACATACTGGATTCCTTCTTCTTTTGCCTGTGACTCACTCTTAATATCAATCTTAAATCCTGTAAGTTTTGCAGCAAGTCTTGCATTCTGACCTTCTTTACCAATTGCAAGTGAAAGCTGGAAATCAGGTACTACTACTAATGCTTCCTTGTTATCAGGATCAGCAAGAACTGCAACAACCTTTGATGGACTTAATGCATTTTCAATTAAGATTGCAGGATTTTCGCTCCAGTTTACAATATCAATCTTTTCATCACGTAATTCATCAACTACTGCATTTACTCTTGCACCGTTAACACCTACACATGCACCTACGGCATCAACGTCTTCGTTATTTGACCATACAGCCATCTTTGTTCTTGAACCTGCTTCTCTTGCAATGCTTTTAATTTCTACTGTACCATCCTGGATTTCTGTAACTTCCTGTTCAAAAAGTCTCTTAACTAATCCCGGATGAGTTCTTGAAACAACGATTCTTGGTCCTCTACCATTGTCTTTTACTTCTGTAATGTAAAGTTTTATTCTTTCAGTTGGTCTGAAATGTTCTCCCTTAGCCTGTTCTTTTTCCATAAGAACTGTGTCAACCTTACCAAGGTTTACGCTAATATTCTTACCATTGATTCTCTGAACAATACCTGTAACAATGTCATCCTGCTTTTCAAAATACTGTTCGTAAAGGCTCTTTCTTTCTTCTTCTCTAATCTTCTGAAGGATACCATTCTTTGCACTCTGTGTTGCAATACGTCCAAAGTCCTTTGACTGGATTTCAATATTTACAATATCGCCAAGTTCGTATGTTCCCTTAATGCTTCTTGCATCTTCAAGAGAAATCTCTGTTACAGGATCCATTACTTCTTCAACAACTTCCTTCTGTGAATAAATGTGGAAATCTCCTGTTTCTCTGTCCATTGTAACTGTTACATTGTCTGCTTTGTTAAAGTTATTTTTGTACGCTACTACTAAGTTATTTTCGATAGCTTCAAATAATGACTCTTTGCTAATATCTTTTTCCTTTTCTAAGATATTCAATGCTTCAATTAATTCTTTGTTCATTTGTTTTTATCCTCCTAAAAAATTAAAAATCAATTGTTGGTCTGACAAGTGATACATTCACTCTGTCTATATCTGTTTCACTACCATCTTCATTTTCAATGGTAATTGTGTCTGCATTATATGCTTTTAAAAGTCCTACAAGCTGTTTCTGTCTGTCAACAGCTCTGTATAAATGAACTTCAATTTCATTTCCCATATTTCTGTCAAAGTCCTTATCCTTCTTTAACGGACGGCCAAGCCCCGGTGAACTTACTTCCAAAATATAAGCATCACTGATAAAATCTTCTTCATCTAATTTGTCACTTAAGATTCTGCTAACAGATTCAAGGTCGTTAATAGTTATACCACCTTCCTTGTCAACATATGCTCTTAAATACCAGTTGCTGCCTTCTTTTACATATTCAACATCAACTAATTCAAAGCCCTTTTCATCAACTATAGGTGTAATCAGAGCTTCTGTCTTCATTTCATATTCTTCTCTTCTTGACACTTTATTCTCCTTTAAACTTTCTATTAGACTTTCTTTGTCTATTCTATACCTACAACAAAAGAGTGGGCCTTTGTGGTCCACTCCTTTGCTATCTAGTCAATATTTACGTTTAATAGTATACGGCTGTTTTTTTTGTGTGTCAACCCCGTATTACCTATATTAATGTTATATTTGAGTTATATTTTTGTTAAATTATTGATTTTACACAATTATCAACAAGATTATTTTTTAATTCTAATCTTTTTAACCTTACTCCATTCACCGTAGTATTTTGTCTTGCCAACTACCTTTGATGCTGTCTTTGTTCCATTCATTCTAAACAATGCCATTGGACTTCCCTGTGTCATTGTTGTCTTCATATATTGTGATGAATCAGACGCATTCTCTAATACCACATCTGTAGACCAGTCTGTTTCCCTGTCAACTTTTACCTCATTTGAGCCAAATCCTGTCTTAACTTCAAAGTCAATTCCATACATTTTAAGATAATCCACATATCCTACTGGATAAGAAGATGCTCTTTTATAATCTATTCCTAAAAGTGAACCTGATGCTATTACATCAAACCATTTCATTTTCATCCCATTCTTCTTATAATTCCCCCTCCTTCTTTCTTTAACCATCCAACTGAATCTTTATAGTTTGGAAGTATTTTCTCCACTTCTTTCCAGAAAGCTTTTGAGTGATTCATTTGCTTTCGATGACATAACTCGTGAACCACAACGTAGTCTATTACTTCAGGTGGCATCAGCATAAGAAGGCAATTAAAATTAAGATTTCCTTTGCTGCTGCAGCTTCCCCATCTGGTCTTTTGATTTCGAATTGTTATTTTTCCGTATGTAACACCTATAATATTCGCATAATATTTCACTCTGCCCGGAATGTAATTCAATGCCTTATCTGCCAGCTTACTAATTTCTTCTGCTGCAAAATAATCAATTTTAGATAACTCTTCGTTTTCTCTTTTTATTTGTTCAATACATTTAGAAATCCACTTTTCTTTTGACTTTAAAATTTCTCCGATTTCTTTATCAGAAGTAAAAATGGGGGCTCTTACTGTAATTGTCAAATCATTATTTACCTTAATTGATATTGTTTTTCTTTTTGTTCGTATTACTGTAATATTATTCATTACTTTATGCAATTTTCTCCGTCATAATTTTCAATTTTATATAAAAGTTTCTTCATGTATTCTTTTAAATCTTCATTATCTTCACTTGCATACCAAACATTTGCTCTTCCAAAGCCAAACTTCCATCCATTTGCTTTTCTTTGCACCTGCCATTTAATCTTTCTTGACCTTTCACCTACCGGAAGCAAAACGCAATCTTTAGCCTTTGCAATTGCATTATAACTTTGCACATAACCACTATTAAACTCCACATTCTGATATTTTTTACAAAATCCATTATAAATTTGTACTTCTCATGCTAATTACTCAGCAAAACAAATGTTCACAAATAATAAAGAGTATAGCATATATGTGTACAATATTCTATAAAGATTATAAAAGTACAACGCGCTGAATTTTACCAATCTCCATCATCATAGTCATCCAAAGCGTCATCTACTCCATCTGCATAATCCGAATCACTATTATATCTGTCATCGTCGTAATCATCATCCATATAAACATCTTCATATCCATCATCATAAGACTTATATGGGTTGCTGTACTTCTTCTTTGATGAACTTCCTGAAGAATTACTTTTACCTGATGAGCTGTTACTATATGTGCCACTTGATGAACTACTATTTGAGTAACTGCCTGAATAACTGTTGTTATCGTCTGATGAACTATTATCATAACTGCTGTTTGAATCATTCGAATCATCTTCGTAATAACTATCTGTTGTTGCCTCCTCTAAAACAGTAGTCTCATTCTCCTGACTGTCTGTTTCGGTTTCATAATTTTCATCATTAACCCTATGCTGATAGCAATAATCGCTACCATAAATCGGTTGGTCCTTACATCCCGGTGCCTCACAGCTTCTTTTCTGTTCACTGTTAAGCTCATAAATAAACATTATTAGGAAAAAAACTCCTAAAACTATTGCCATAAATTTTATAAATGGTTTCAATGAATTACTGCTCATAACCTTTTCCTCCTAAAAATTTAAATATATCTGTCCCGCTTTTTTGTATTTTTGTTTCTAAATATTGTCTTTTTTCTTGCCTTTTTTCTTATTGTTAAGTAGATCCTACTTTTTTAGCTGTCCCAAAAACACCCCTTGCAACGCTAATCTTGCAATTTTTTTGAGTTTTTTCAACATTTTTCTCGTTTTTTTGATTTTGTACTCCAATAAAAAAGCCAATCTTTATATGCCAGACTAATTTCCAACATTTAAAGATTGACTTGTTTTTCTTCATAAATTATTATTTTATGCCATTCGAATATTAATTTTCTATTTTGTGCTTTTCTAATTAATTGGAGTGCCAACTTCAATCAGGTTTCCATCTAAATCGTAAAACCTAACCATTTTCTGTCCCCAACTATGTTCCATCAATTCATTCACATACTGAATTTCATATCTGCTATTATTAAGCTTTTCAACAAAATCCTCAATGTTCTTTTCTTCAAAATACAACTCAGTCATATTATTTTGTGGAACAACATCTTTCTCAAGAAAATCTTTCCAAATATTCTTGTTCTGAAGTACCAAACCTTCTGTCATTATTACGTTTCCATCATTGTTAAGTACAACTTGAAGTCCAAACAAATCTCTATAAAAATTAATAGATTCTTCTATATCAGAAACCACAATAAGTACATTTCTAAGTTTCATTTTTTTATATTCCTCTCACTAAATCTACTTTCATTATAGCAAATCTGTCCGGTGTTTAAAATATGAATTATTCTATTCTGCTTCAATACACTCTGCATTTGTGCGCATTTCTGCTGCCATATCAATTGCCTCGCCTGCATTCATACCTTCCTTTGTCAACTTCATAGCTGTGTTAAGCTCATAAATATCGCCCATTGTTGCATTATCTCTTTCTAATTCACTTTCAATCTTTCTAATTCTGTGGTCTGCTACTGCATTTTCAATAAATTTAAACATATCAAATCCTCCTAATAATACTGCTTTCTATAAAATTTCAATGATTCAATACAAGACAACTTCCTAGCATCTGCGGGGTTTTGTTAATTCCTGCGTTATCTTGTAATTTCAATATATCAGGAGAAAATGACATTATTTGTCATTTTGAAATGAAAGTTTGAAAATTTTTGAAATTTGTACCATATATGATGTTTTTCACTTGTATGGTTCAGATTTGTTCTTCCCCGAGCTGGACAAACTTTCTATCTGTACCATATGCGAATTTTTCTACTTATATGGTACAAATTTCTTCTACTCTGAGCTGAAACAAGCTTTCATATGTACCATATACGAATTTTTTCTCTTGTATGGTACAGATTTGTTCTTCCCCGAGCTGGAACAAGCTCTCATTTGTACCATATGTGAATTTTTTCTCTTGTATGGTACAGATTTGTTCTTCCCCGAGCTGGAACAAGCTTTCATATGTATCATATACAAATTTTTCTTCTTATATGGTACATATTTCTTCTGCTCTGAGCTGGACAAGCTCTCTATCTGTACCATATATGAAATTTTTCGCGTATATGGTACAGATTTCTTCTAGTTTCAATTGGAGAATAAACTCAAACTTATAATCTGCCCCATAACAAACAATTCTTCAATCTTATGGGGTAGTTCTGCGTCAGATTGGCCAGAACAAGCTTTATAACTTATAACAAAAAAACTGTTGCATTAATCTCTCACTAACACAACAGTTTTATTTATTCCGTAACTCCCTATGTAATTATATTTTAAGTTTCATTATTTGTAATTTCCCTATTTACTTTCCTGTTTCTTTTTTTCAAAGTGTTCTTTTGTTTCTTTTGCAACTACACCACTTAATGTAAATAATGCAATAATATTTGGTATTGCCATTAATCCGTTAAAGATATCGGCAATTGTCCATACTGCCTTTACAGTCATATATGGTCCGATAAATACTGCTAAGATGTATAACCATCTGTAAACGTTAACTGCAACTTCGCTCTTGTTTGATAAATATTCCAAACATCTTTCTCCATAATAATTCCAACCAAGGATGGTTGTGAATGCGAAGAATACCAAACATACCATTAAGATAAATGATGAAACTTCAGCAGGTAAGAAACTTAAACCATTCTGGAATGCGTGCGTTGTTACCTGAACACCTTCAAGTCCCACTACTTTATATGAGTCCATCATTACAATTGAAAGACCTGTTAATGTACAAACAATGATTGTATCAATAAATGTACCTGTCATTGTTACAAGTCCCTGACGAACAGGTTCTTTTGTTTTTGCTGCTGCAGCTGCAATAGGTGCTGAACCAAGTCCGGCTTCGTTAGAGAAAATACCTCTTGCAATACCTTTCTGCATTGATATTGCTATTGAAGACAATACACCACCTGCCACTGCTTTAACACCAAAAGCATATTCAACAATTGTTGCTAAGGCTCCCGGAAGTTTTTCAATATTAGTTACAATCAAAACTAATACTGCAACGATATATAATATAGCCATAAATGGTACTATAACCTGAGAAACACTTGCTATTCTCTTAATACCACCAATTACAACTAAACCTACACAAATAGCTAATGCAAAAGCTGTAATAACTATTGCAATTGAATAATCATTTCCTAAAATACTAACTGTATCTTCTTTGTTAGGATCAAAAAAAGACTGAACTGCCGATGCTATTCCGTTAACCTGTGTAAATGTTCCGATACCGAATAAACCTACACAAGCTCCAAAAAACGCAAAAACTTTTGCAAGCCATTTCCACTTATGTCCCATACCATTTTCTATGTAATAGAACGGTCCACCAAGAACATGACCTTCCTCATCAATAGTTCTGTAACGAACTGCCAAAAATCCTTCTGCATACTTAGTAGCCATTCCAAAGAATGCTGCTACCCACATCCAAAATAACGCTCCCGGTCCACCTACTGCAGTACCAAGTGCTGTACATCCGATGGCTGTTGCTACACCTACAATGTTACCTGTACCGATTGTTGCTGATAATGCTGTACATAGTGCTCCAAAACTACTAACTTCCCCATGTCCGTCTTCTTCGTTCTTAAACATATACTTAAGTGCCTTAGGCAAATGCACTATCTGTAATAGTCTTAACCGAAAAGTAAGGTAGATGCCTGCTGCAAGAATCAACACAATAAGTGGGATTCCCCAAACTAAATCATCTACCTTAACTAAAAAATCTGTGAACTCATTCATAATATTCCTCCTGTCCTTTTGCCTGAGAGATTAGTGATTCTTCTAAAAATTTAAATATCACCTTACACCTTCGGCGCCTGAGTTAACACTGCTATATTCAAAATCTTATTTCCTGCACTTCTTTAACTCCCCTATCTAATCTAAAGAATCTCTCCAAAATAAATTCTGAAACGTTTGTGTCATCAGACCTCTCCAGTGGTTGTCTATTCTACTTTTTTTGACAACGCAACTACTATTGTAAGACTATATGGAAAATTATGCAATATATTTTTAGCAATTCTTTAGCATATTAAAGTTCTACAACATTACATTGCTATTTTGACTGCTATTTAATACTTAAACTTAATTTTTTAAAGTTGATTTTGTAAATTTTTAACTTTTTTATTATTTTTATAGTTTATAATTTAGATTTTTAATCACCACTTCACATTAAAATTCTACTGTAATTCTTAAGCTCTTTCCATCATCACTTATAGTCAAAGAACAAAGGCTGGCTTCATAAAAGGCATTAAACGAATTACACTCTTTATTCCTTAAATAAGAAAACTCCTTCCAATATTACACATAATAATGCAATACCTAACCCAAAGAAATTACACGTATGTACATTATATATACCAATAAAATTTCCCAATATTTCACTTAATGCAAAAGAAGTAACAATAACACATTCAATAACAAAATGATTACATTTTCCTAATTTATTCTGCTTTCTTTTTTTCAAAAAATCGAATACAACAAAGCAAATAAGGCACGTTAATAAAACCTGTAATATTGTCACTTGCATAATCGAAATTAAACTAGCTCCAATAAAAACAGATAAAATAAGCCTTTTGTAATTTTTTATTTTTATATCCTGCATATACATTCACTCCGCAACAATTTTATTCTTACTTTTAGAATAACATATTTTAAATATAATTTTTAAATTATTTTGGTTTTTGCATTTTATATTTGCGTTGACTTTTTACTAAAGAAACTATAGTATTTAATTATTGTTTTAGAAGGAGATTTTTAATGAAATACTTATCAATAATAATTATAGGTTGCACCTGTTTACTTTCAGGTTGCATAGGACTTGCCCTTGATAACTTAAGTGAAGCCGTTTTATTAGCCGACAGTGTTGTTAGTTCTTCCGGTAACTCCATATTATTGCACTATTTATTTATATTACTGTTAATTGTGGGAATCGGATTGATTGTACATGGGCTAATGCACATTGAAGATAAATAAATTTAAGGGAGCATACTACAGCTGCTTATAAATCACTAATGTAGTATGCTCCCTTTTTAATTATAGTGTCTCATCGTAAATTGTTTTTTTACCTTTATAGCCAATTACCTTTACCTCTTTTGTAACTGACAATTTCTTTAGATTCTTGTACTTTTTCAAATTAACTTTTTTAATCTGTGTATTGCATATTTTTAGAGTTTTTAATGTTTTTGGATTAAAATTACATTTTTCATAATTGCTAATAAATGTGCAATTTAGATTAGCATTTTTTATTTTGTTATTTTTTCCCAGTGTAATTTTTTTAACTCCGCTTCCGTATAAATTAATCTTTTCTAAATTTTTGTTTTTCGTAAGATTAATTTTTTTCAGCAAAGGATTATATGCAAGCTTCAGATTTTTCAATTTGACGTTCTTAGATAAATTCAGTTTTTTAAGTTTTGTACTTTTTATACATAACCTCTCTAAATTATTTAATTTTGTGAAATCATAATTACTGTTATTAACACCACTAATTTCCAAGTTCTTTATCTTCGTCAATTTTGTTAAAACTTTGATATTTTTTATGTTGCCATACTCACTTACATAAGTATCACAATATGTTGTAAGTTTTACTTTTTCAGCATTTGTAAAAATTTCTAAGCCTTTGCAGTCTATTATTTCATAATCTTCTTTTGGCTTCTCTTTATTCTCCCAATACAAATTATTCTTATCAATAATGATTGTTTTCACTGCTGATATTTCTTTTTTGCTAAGGTAACCGTCATTATTTTTGTCGATTTTTTCTGACACATATTCTCTTACTATTGTATCTGGAAAATTCTTTGCGTTAATTTTTACATTTCCGCTTTCCTTTGCCTGGCATGGAAATGTAGTTAACATTATACCTGCACAAAGTGCTGCAATTGCAATTGTTCTTTTCATAGTCCTTCCTCCACCATCAATGTAAATAGACACCTAATGCCATCAACGTTCCCATTTGTTCACTTGTTTCTGGTTATGTTCCTAACCCTAAATTTTCATTAAAAATAACATGCCTACCATAACCCAACTTAAAGTTTTCTTTAACATGTTACTACCTCCATTATCAGATACATAACATATTCCTAATAGTTACAAATATTTTAGTTTTTATATCATCCTCCTTCCACTGCTATTTCATTTTCTAACCGAACTATATCTATACTTTTATAATATCATACTTTTTTATTTAATATTAATTATTTTATATGATTTTACATAATTTTTTCCAATTCATACTTTCTTTTTTTATTTATCCTAAATAAAAAAAATGAACTTTAAAGTTTGCATAGTTTTTTGAGAACTTTTTGTGTTTTATTTTGGATTTTTTATTGCCAATTAATTGCGTCGATTACTTTTTTCTGCTATCATATTAAAGTATTTGCGTTTACAAAATCCGACACGCATTTTAGAGAGGTTAATATGTTAGAAACAATTGAAAAAATCAACTCTGCCGTCAACAACTTTATTTGGGGTGTTCCGGCAATGATTTGTATTATTGGCGTTGGTTTATATTTAAGTATAAGAACTAACTTTTTACAAATCAGAAAATTTCCATATGCCATCAAAACTACAATTGGGCGTATGTTTAAAAAGAAGGAAGCAAGTGATGGTTCCATTACACCATTTCAGGCTGTTTGTACTGCTCTTGCGGCAACTGTAGGTACGGGTAATATTGCAGGTGTTGCAGGTGCTATTGCCATTGGTGGTCCGGGTGCTGTTTTCTGGATGTGGATTTCAGCGCTTCTTGGTATGTGTACTAAGTTTACAGAAGTTACTCTTGCTGTTCATTTTCGTGAAAAAAATGCAGAAGGCGACTATGTTGGTGGTCCTATGTATTATATCAAAAACGGGCTTGGCAAGAATTGGCAGTTCCTTGCTGTTTTGTTTTCAGCTTTTGGTGTTTTAACTGTTTTCGGTACAGGTAATGCCACACAGGTTAACACTATTACTACCGCCATTGATTCTGCTCTTTTAAATTATAATGTTATTTCACAAAATGGGGTTTCAACACTTAATTTAATTATGGGTATTGCAATTACTGTTCTTGTTGGACTTGTTTTATTAGGTGGTATTAAAGGATTCTTTAAGGTTGGCGTCAAGATGGTTCCTTTTGTGGCTTTGTTTTATGTAATTCTTGCCATCGGCGTAATTATTTTAAATTACAAACATGTTCCTACTGTTTTTGCTTCTATTTTTGAAGGAGCTTTTAAACCTTCATCTGTTACAGGTGGAGTTGTTGGCAGCATCTTTATTTGTATGAAAAAAGGTGTTTCACGAGGTATCTTTTCTAATGAAGCTGGTCTTGGTACAGGTTCAATTGCTCATGCATGTGCCGACACAAGAAAGCCTGTAAAGCAGGGATTCTTTGGAATCTTTGAAGTTTTTGCAGATACTATTGTTATTTGTACTTTAACTGCCCTTGTTATTCTTTGCAGTGGCGTTAGCATTGATTTCGGTAAAGCCGCCGGAGCAGAACTTACAATTCAGGGATTTACTTCAACTTATGGTAACTGGGTTTCACTCTTCACTGCTGTTGCAATGTGCTGTTTCGCATTTTCAACAATTATCGGTTGGGGATTGTATGGTGCAAGATGTATTGAATTTCTTTTCTCATCTAAGGTCATCAAACCTTTTATGGTTGTTTACTCATTGGTTGCCATTCTTGGTGCAACAGTAGACCTGGGACTTATCTGGAGCATAGCTGACACATTTAACGGACTTATGGCAATTCCAAACTTGATTGCCTTGTTCTTATTGTCAGGTACAGTAGTTAAACTTATAAAAGAATATACTGAATTTTAAGGATTTAAGATTTAATAAAAAGTCGGCTTCTCGCCGACTTTTTATCACTGCATCATTCCATTAAAAATGCCTAACAATATTATCACTAAAAATATAACAAGTGTAATTCTTGCTGCCCATACATAGGTTCTATCTATCTTTGTTGTGTTTTTCTTCTTTTCGAAGCCATTCTCTTTCGCTATGCTTAGTGCTCTGCTCCAATCTTCATCTCTAACTACAACTCGTTTGAAAATATTAAAATCTGCACCTTGGACTCTAAGATATCCACCTGCTCCATCTGCATGTACCTGTGCCAAAATCCCCTGACTTTCCAAAAGACCTACAAGCATCTGAATCTCAACTTCGTTGTTTGTTGCGTATACTTCTTTCATATGTTTTTCACCTCATTAATTATGTACATTCCACTACTTTCAATTAGTAGTTGATTGTTAAAGCTTAAGCAAATTTGAATCCCTTTAATTTGCTTTTACTTTATTTACTTGTTGTTTTGTTCATTATACAATTCCTGTATTTTTTTGTCTACGACAAAATATAATTAGTAAAAACACATGCCAAAGTCAAAACAGTTGATAATCAATCAAAACTTGTTGGCATTTTAGGATTTTCATATGCTTCAAAGCACATCAGCACTTGCTCTCTTGTACATTTTTCCACAGCAAGATTTTCAGGTATTTCATCTTTTCCGAAGAATCCTATCTCTGTTGTTTCGATGTTTTTCTCAAACTCACCGCATACATATTTACACTGAACAAAAATCTTGATTACACCATAAGCATAATTTGTTACATTGTGCTTTCGCCAATCCTGAACAGCAATAAGCCTTTCTGATTTTACAGTTAGTCCCGACTCTTCCTTAACTTCCTTCTCCGTATTAGAAGCCACCGACTGATCAACGTCACACCATCCTCCCGGCAATGACCATGTGCCATTATTTTCGTGAACAAGAAGAATCTTTCCGTCAACGAATACTGCTGCTCTTGTGTCAACTTTCGGTGTTTGATAACCTGTTTCATTGCAAAACAGATTGTAAACTTTTTCTGCCGAAATGTTTGTTTTAGCTGAAATCATTTCTGCTGCAATACGTCTTATTTCTTCATAGCGTTCTATGTCATATTTGTCTTTTCCATATTGCAATCCTGCTTGTGCTATACTTTGAAGGCGAATTGCAAAATCAATCCACTTGTCGTTTATTGTTGTCACCTCCTGATTTAAATTATTTCCCTTGTTTTTTTTAACAGTTTAACATAATTTTTTTACTTAATCAATCCCATTACAAGTGTCGCAATTCCCACAGCTCCGTTTCTAATTCCAATTGCATTTTCCATAAAAGAAAAAACGAGTAGCAAAAACTGGATTTACGCTAGTTCGCTACTCGTTCAGTAGTTTATTATATTTATCATTTTCAAAAAAGTCAAACGAATTTTTTATTCATTATCATATGAATGAAAGAACTTTGACAGATTATTCAGGCTTTTTAGAAGTACCTTTACTTCATCTTCGCTCATTTCACTAATAGCTGCCTGTGACATTTTCTCATGAAACTCTTCATGATGTTTATAAGCCTTTATACCTTTTTCTGTTAAAGTTATATTAACAATTCTTCTGTCTTCCTCGCTTCTGTTTCGCTCAACATAGTGCTTCTTTACAAGACTGTTCATAGAAGTTGTAAGCGAGCCCACAGTTATCTTCATCTTCTTGGCAATTGTTGTCATATTGTTGCCTTCGCCAAGTCCTACGGCCTCAATAATATGCATATCATTGTTTGTTATATCTTTAAATTCTTCAGTTATAATCGCCTTTTCTTCCAGCTCCCATATTTCCTGGAACAAATGCACTAATACATCATTAATTTTTTCAAATGTTGTCATCAATCTCTCCATTAAATTTATCTACGGTTTTGCATCTACTTTTAATATTAACATTATTTAAGCCTATTTTCAAATAAGAATTTAAAATAAAACAATTCAAAATGCAAACTTCCAAATAAAACTTTCAAAATAATTCGGTATACAAAAATAAATCAATTTAAACTTCTTTTTCTTCCAGCAGTTCTTTAAATACCTTCTTTACAGTTGTAATTTTATTAACTTTGTACGCATCTGCTCCGCAAAATAGTAACGCCTCATCTGTTTTTCCCTTTGCTGCATATATTAATCTTTCCGTTATGCAATAAGGAATTTCTTTAGGATTACATCTTGCAAGGCAACCTAAACATTTCTTTGGTGTAAATTTTTCACCATTTATTACTTTTTCCATAAATTTATTTTTTATGGCTCGGCCTGGCATTCCAACAGGACTTTTTACTATTACTATATCTTCTTTTTTGGCCTTGATATATTCTTTTTTGTAATTTTCATCTGCATCACATTCTTTAGTTGGCACAAATCTTGTTGCTACCTGAACTCCTTGTGCCCCCAAGTCAAAAGCATGTTTTACCTTATTTTTGTCACTTATTCCACCGGCAACAACTACAGGAATGTCTTTGTTGTATTTTTTTTCATATTCTTTTACAACATCTATTATTCCTTGAATTTCATGGTCATAATCAAGTTCACTTTCAAGTTCTTCCACCGAAAAACCTAAATGCCCTCCGGCTTTTGGTCCCTCAATTATAATCATATCTGCTGTTGCGTTATGTCTTCTGTCCCAATATTTTAAAATAACTTTTGCCGACTTTACACTTGAAACAATTGGAGCCATCTTCGTTTTAAAACCTTTAAGATATTCTGGAAGTTCTGTTGGAAGACCTGCCCCTGACACTATAATATCTGCCCCTGCTTTTGCAGCTTCAATAACATGCTCCCTGTAATCTTTCAGGGCAACCATTATATTAAATCCTATAATTCCATTTGGTGAAATTCGTCTTGCTTTTTCATATTCTTTCTTTATTGCTTTTTTGTTGGCAAGTCTTGGATTATTTTCAAAATCCTCTTCCTTAAATCCGATTTGTGCAGAAGAAATAATTCCCACTCCACCTTCTTTTGCCACGGCTCCTGCAAGATTTCCAAGGCTGATTCCTACCCCCATTCCACCTTGTACTATGGGCCTTTCTGCTATTAAATTTCCAATCTGTAAAGGTTTATAATTCATCCATAACTCCTTATTTAAACTGCTTTTTAATATCCATTGCTAAAAAAGTTGTATCTTTCATCTACTAATTGTTCCTTAGTAATTTTTGTTTTTTCAGCAAGGAATTTCACAATTTCTTTATCCATTTTTTCCGTAATTTTAGGTAACGTATCCGTTGTATATTTTTCAGGTTCAAAGAAAACCTTCTTAATTATTCCCATTTCTTTTAAATCTTTTGCAGTCATTTTCATTGCTCCTGCAGCTTCCTTAGCCCTCTTGCTGTCCTTCCAGAGAATACTGGCATAACCTTCCGGAGACAAAATTGAATAAACTGCATTTTCCATCATCCACACTTCATCTGCAACAGCCAAAGCCAACGCACCGCCACTTCCACCTTCTCCAATTACTATTGAAAGAATCGGTGTTCTAAGTGATGACATTTCAAAAAGATTTCTTGCAATTGCCTCTCCCTGACCGCGCTCCTCTGCTTCCAAGCCACAGAATGCTCCCGGTGTGTCCACAAAACAAATTACCGGTCGGTTAAATTTCTCTGCCTGTTTCATCAATCGTAAAGCCTTTCTGTATCCGTCAGGTGATGGCATTCCAAAATTATGTTCAAGATTCTCTTTTGTGTTATGACCTTTTTCCTGTGCAATTACCGTAACCGGCATTCCATGAAAAGATGCAATGCCACCGATTATTGCCTGATCATCCTTAAAATATCTGTCTCCATGAAATTCTACAAAATCATCAAAAAGCAAGTCTATATAGTCGCTGGCAATAGGTCTATCATTCATTCTTGACGCCAAAACCCTATCCCAAGCTGACTTTTTAACTGACTCAGTAATCATTTTAATCGATTCTCTTTTCTTCTGAGCCATTGTTGATTTTTCTTTTTTTATGTTAAAATTATCTGTGTAAGACTTATCATCTTTTTTATGCAAAGTAAGAATTGTTATTAACCTATTTCTTAAATTTTTTCGCTCCACTATCCCGTCAATAAAACCGTGTTCCAAAAGAAACTCTGACCTTTGAAAACCTTTAGGCAATTTCTGTCCAATAGTCTGCTCAATTACCCTTGGCCCTGCGAAACCGATTAACGCTTTAGGCTCCGCCAAAATAATATCACCAAGCATTGCAAAGCTTGCAGTAACGCCTCCTGTAGTTGGATCAGTCAAAACTGAAATATATAAATTCCCTGATTCACTATGTCTTTTCAACGCTGCTGAAGTCTTTGCCATCTGCATAAGAGAAACCATTCCCTCCTGCATTCTTGCTCCACCTGAGCAGGCAAAAATAATAACCGGAATATTTTCTTTTGTTGCATACTCCACAGTTTTTGCAATCTTCTCCCCTACAACTTCACCCATACTTGCCATAAGGAAACGCCCGTCACAAACGGCAATAGCCACCGAATTGCCACCAATTGTGGCTCTTCCTGTTGTAACAGCCTCATCAAGCCCAGTCTTATCCCTTAACGCCTGAACTTTTGCTTCATAGCCTTTCATCTTCAATGGATTTCTTGTATTAAGTCCTTCAAACATAGGCTCAAAACTATCCTTATCCACAACCATCTCAATTCTTCTGTAAGCATGAACCCTGAAATAACCGCCACACTTAGGACAAATATAATTATTATTCTTCACGTCTTCAGCCAAAACAATAGAGCTACACTTCTTGCACTTTCTGAGAAGACCGTCTGGCACGTTGGAAGTATTGACCTTAATTGTAACGTAATCTTTATTTTTTCTATCAAATAACTTTTTAAATTTCATAAACCTCTCCATCTGCTACTTTTTTTTCCTTCTCGCGGAAGAATTTTTCTGACGCAAACACGTTGAATTTCTTATTTTGCTCCGCCGCCTATTGTACAGTGAAAACTTAAACTCGCCTTCGGCTCAAACAGTAAGTTTATCACTGTACGCTATGCTCGCAAAATTGCAAAATTCTGCCTATTGTTTGCTTGTCAGGAAAATTCTTCCGCGAGAAATAGCAAAATAATAGCTCCATCAATTTTTATGCTATGTTTTCAATGTTTTTGTTGAAATTTTCTATAAAGTTTACATCAAAGTGTCCGCTTTGGAAAACTGAATCATTGAGAATACCATACAAGTAGTCCACGTTTGTGTCGATTCCTTCTACGATTACTTCTCCCAGTGCGCTTATCATTTTCTTTATGGCTTCTTCTCTGTTTTCTCCATGTACTATTAGTTTGGCCAGCATTGAGTCGTAGTATGGTGTTACTTCATAGCCGTTGTATACTGCTGAGTCTATTCTGACTCCGTTACCTCCCGGTAGGTATAGGTCGGTTATGACTCCCGGTGATGGTCTAAAGTTTAGTAGTGGATTTTCTGCATTTATTCTGCATTCTATGGCATGACCATTTATTTTTATGTCTTTTTGTTTGTATGATAGTGATTGCCCATCTGCTATTTTTATTTGTTCTTTTATTAGGTCTATTCCTGTTACTGTTTCTGTTACAGGATGTTCAACCTGTATTCTTGTATTCATTTCCATAAAATAGAATTTGTCTTTATCCAAAAGGAACTCTATTGTTCCTGCGTTTTCGTATTTTGCTGCTTTTGCAGCACGTACTGCTGTGTCGCCCATTTTTTTTCTTAATTCATCTGACAGAATTACACTTGGAGATTCTTCTATCATTTTCTGATGATTTCGCTGAATTGAACAGTCACGCTCTCCTAAATGGATTACATTGCCAAATTTGTCTGCTAATATTTGAAATTCTATATGTCTTGGATTTTCCACAAAATGTTCTATATACATTGTTCCATCATCAAAAGCTGCTTCGCTTTCTTTTTTGGCTGCGTTAAATGCCTGGTCAAATTCTTCAGGGCCATACGCCACACGCATTCCTTTTCCACCGCCACCTAAAGCTGCTTTTATGATTACCGGATATCCAACCTGGTCTGCTATTTTCTTTCCTGTTTTGCTATCATATATCTGTTCTTCACTTCCCGGAATTACAGGTACATTGGCCTCTATCATTGTTTTTCTTGCAACTGACTTGTTTCCAAGATTATACATTACATCTGATTTTGGTCCAATAAAAATAATATTGCACTGCTCGCATAATCTGGCAAATTTGCTATTTTCTGATAAAAAACCAAATCCTGGATGAATTGCATCTGCACCTGTTGCAATTGTTGCGCTAATTATACTTTCCATATTTAAATAACTTTCACTTGCCTTTGTTTCCCCTATACAAATAGCTTCATCTGCCAATTGTGTGTGAAGTGCATCTTTGTCTGCCTTTGAATATACAGCTACAGTCTCAATACCCATTTCTCTACATGCTCTTATTATCCTTACTGCTATTTCACCTCTGTTTGCAATTAAAAGTTTCTGAATCATATCATTCTCCAATTCCAGGCGGGTTAAAGTTGTTACCCAACCATAAATGTAAGTTCTGCTTTTGCCACAACTTTTCCGTCTACGCTTGCTATTGCCTGGCCTATTCCCATAGGTCCTTTCTGCTTAATAATTTTTGTTTCAAGTTTTAATTTGTCCCCTGGCGCTACTTTTCCTTTAAATCTACATTTATTTATTCCACCAAAGAATGCTGTCTTTCCCTTAAAACCTTCCTGACTAAGTATTGCCACCGCTCCAACCTGCGCAAGGGCCTCTATAGTAAGTACTCCCGGCATAACCGGCTCCTGTGGAAAATGCCCCCTAAAAAAATCTTCTCTAAAGGTTACGCATTTATAACCAACGGCATACTCCCCCGGCTTATAGTCTTCAATATAATCTATTAAAAGAAAAGGATGTCTATGGGGAATAATTTCTTCTATTTCTTTAATTCCTAACATTTTTTAATTCCTCTTTTTCTACTCTACTTCAAATAATGGCTGACCATATTCTACTGTCTGCTCATTTTCAACTAAAACTTTTGTTACAACGCCATCAAATTCACTTTCGATTTCATTCATCAGCTTCATTGCCTCTACTATTGCAACTACCTGACCTTTTTTCACTGTGTCTCCTACCTGAACAAACGGCTTTGCCCCTTCTTCCGGTGCAAGATATACAGTTCCAACCAATGGAGAATTAATTACATTGCCTGTTAAAACTTCTTTCTGTTCGATACTTTCTTCTGTATTTTCCTGTTTAACTAAAACATCTTGTGCTACAGGTTTTGGTGAAGCAATAACTTCAACTTCTGTCTTTTTTTCCAAATGCAGTTTTGCTCCATTTTCTTCATAATCAAATATGTCAATTTTAGAATTTGAAATAGCATTAATTAAATCTTTTATTTCACTTATATCCATTTTCATCACCTATTTTTCATATTTTTTAACTGCTAATGTTCCATTATGTCCGCCAAAACCTAATGAATTGCTTAAAGCTACTTTCACAGTGCATTTTTCCCCTGAACCTTTCATATAATTAAGGTCGCATTCTTCACCTTCGTTTTCAAGACCTATTGTCTGATGTATGTAATTGTCCTGAATTGACTTAACACATGTGATAAATTCAACTCCACCTGCTGCACCTAAAAGATGTCCAATCATGGATTTTGTAGAATTAATTTTCACAGACTTAGCTGCTTCTCCCAATGCCAACTTTATTGCTCTTGTTTCAAATAAGTCATTATGATGTGTGCTTGTTCCGTGAGCATTAATATAATCTACTTCCTCAGGTTTAACTCCTGCTTCTTCCATTGCAAGGGTCATCGCCTTAGCTGCACCACTTCCATCTTCTGCCGGAGATGTAATGTGATAAGCATCACATGTTGCACCGTATCCCACAACTTCTGCAAATATGTTTGCGCCTCTGTTTATTGCATGTTGTAATTCTTCTAACACAACAATTCCGGCACCTTCACCCATTACAAAACCGCTTCTATCTTTGTCGAAAGGTCGTGAAGCTTTTGTTTTATCTGTTTCTTTCGTAAGTGCGGTAAGACTTGAAAAACCTGCCACGCCAATAGGTGTTATGGCACTTTCTGTTCCACCTGCTACCATTACATCAGCCTCGCCATATTTTATTGTTCTAAAAGCTTCTCCAATACAATGAGTTCCTGTAGCACAGGCTGTTACAATGTTTACGCATTTTCCTTTAAGACCTAAGTCTATAGCCACATTTCCTGCTGCCATATTTGTAATCATCATTGGCACAAGCAAAGGTTTTACCCTTGAAGGTCCTTTTTCAAGAAGCTTAGCATGTTCCTCTTCCATATCTCCCAGGCCTCCAATTCCCGAGCCCACACTTACACCTACTCTGTATGGATCTTCCTTTTCCATATCTATACCTGACTGAGCAAAAGCTTCTTTTGCAGCAGCTACTGCATATTGTGAAAAAGGTGAAAGTCTTTTCGCCTGTTTAAATCCTAATACTTCTTTTGCATTAAAATCCTTAACTTCCGCTGCAAGTTTTGCACTATAATCTGTTGTGTCAAACTTAGTTATTTCGTCTATTCCAAGAACTCCTGCCTTAACGTTGTTCCAGAAAGTTTCTACATTATTTCCAATAGGTGTAATTGCACCCATTCCTGTTACTACAACTCTTCTCTCCATTACCTATCTCCTATAATTACATTACCATTCCGCCATCTATGTTAATAACCTGACCTGTTATATAATCGCTTTTCTCTGAACTAAGAAAAAGTGCCAATTCTGCTACTTCCTCAGGTTTGCCAAATCTTCCAAGTGGTATTTGTCCTTTAGCTCCTTCTTTAACTTTGTCTGATAATGTAATTGTCATATCAGTATCAACAAAGCCCGGTGCAATTGCATTAACATTAATATTCCTTGAAGCCAATTCTCTTGCTGCCGACTTTGTAAGCCCAATAATACCTGCCTTTGATGCTGAATAATTAGCCTGTCCTGCATTTCCCGTAACTCCTGATACAGAAGAAATATTAATAATTTTTCCTTTTCTCTGCTTTACCATTGTTCTTGAAGCAAATCTTATAGTATTAAATGTTCCTTTTAAGTTAACATTAATAACACTGTCAAAATCTTCTTCTTTCATTCCCATCAAAAGTCCGTCTCTTGTTATTCCCGCATTATTTACAAGAATATCGATTCTTCCATATTCTTTAACAACATCTCCAATAAACTTTTCACACTTGTCAAAGTCTGAAACATCGCATTTATATGTAACTGCTTTACCACCCTTTTCTCTAATCTCTGCTTCCAAAGCTTGTGCCGCCTGAACTGAGCCCTGATAATTGATGATTACAGTTGCACCATTTTCTGCCATTTTCTTTGCTATGGCTGCGCCAATGCCTCTTGACGCTCCCGTAATTACAGCTATTTTTTCATTTAACATAAAACTCTCCATACTGTTTTTATTTTAATATGCTCTCTCCATATGATTTACAAACTTTTCGTCATAGTTTTTTATCATAATATTTATAAACTGATTTCCTTTAGTTTATCTAAATCATCTACCGTGCTAATATTGATGCATTTAACATTTCTGTCTATTTTTCTAATAAATCCTGCTAAAGTTTTACCAGGGCCTATCTCAACAAAAGTATCAACACCATTATTAATCATATTTCTTACACTTTGCTCCCATTTAACAGGTGAAGAAATTTGTTTAACTAAAAGTTCTTTTGTTTTTGAAATATCGCTCACATATTCCCCTGTTACATTTGTAACATATGGAATTTTTAATTCTGTTAAATTAATTTTTTCCAACTCCACAGACATTTTCTCTCCGGCAGTTTTCAAAAATTTTGAATGAAACGGACCGCTAACATTAAGTTCTATTACTCTTTTTGCCCCACTTTCATTTAAAACTTTTGCTGCTTTTTCAACTGCAGGTTTTAAACCTGTAATAACAATCTGACCCGGGCAATTGTAATTAGCTATGTCCACATCTTCTATGTCTAAAATTAATTCTTCTATCTTAGATGTTTCCATTCCTAATACTGCTGCCATAGCTCCTGCTTTTTTAGGATTGTCCGTTGGAACCGCTTCATCCATAAAAATTCCTCTTTTTCTAACAGCCACAATCGCCTCTTTTTCTGTCATTCCATGGGCTGCTACAATTGCCGCGTATTCTCCAAGGCTTAAGCCCGCTGCTACATCAGGCTTTATACCAAGATTTTCAACTTCTTTTGTAATTGCAAGACAGGTTGTAACCAAAGCCGCCTGTGTATATTTTGTATTATTTATAAGTTCATTTTCTTCAAAACAAATATTTTTTATGTCAAAATCCAAAACTTTATCAGCTTCATCAAAAATTCTTCTTGCATTAGGTTTTGTTTCATAAAAATCTTTTCCCATGCCAATTTTTTGAGCACCCTGTCCCGGATAAATAAATGCTATCTTTCCCATTTTATGCCTTTCTTAAAATCTTGTTTTAAACATTTTTTCAAATCAATATTTAATTACAATCTTCGTTATATTGTAATTGCTTTGTATTTCAACTTCTTTTTATTGAATTAGAATTTTAATCAAATCCTTTGCTTAAAAGTTGTTCTCCTTGTGTCATAACTTTTGTAATCAAATCTTTACAGGAACATATTTCTTTAACAAGCCCTGCGCTTTGACCTGCCATTACACTACCATTATCTACATCTCCGTCCACAACTGCTTTTCGCAAACCGCCAAGCGTAAGTTTTTCGAGCTGTTCCAGACCTGCACCCTCTGCCTCAAGTTTAAGGTATGTATTAGTCTGTTTGTTTCTAAGATTTCTTACGGGATGTCCTGTGCTTCTGCCTGTAACCTTTGTGTCAATATCCTTAGCTTTTACGATTTTGGCTTTATAATTGTCATGAACTGTTGATTCTTTTGTTGCCACAAAAGAAGTTCCCATTTGAACACCACTGGCTCCCAGCATAAATGCCGCTGCAAAACCTCTTCCATCTGCAATTCCTCCTGCCGCAACAACAGGAATGTTTACTGCATCTACAACCTGTGGCACAAGAACCATTGTTGTTATTTCACCAATATGTCCTCCGGCTTCTGTTCCTTCTGCAATTACCGCATCTGCACCACACCTTTCCATCATTCTTGCCATGGCTACTGAGGCAACAACAGGCATTACTTTTATTCCTGCATTTTTCCACATTTCCATATATTTTCCCGGATTTCCTGCTCCTGTAGTAACAACCTTCACATTATGTTTTGCTACTACTTTCGCAATTTCATCAGCTTGTGGATTCATAAGCATTATATTCACGCCAAAAGGCTTATCTGTTAATGTTTTTGCTTTAATAATCTGATCTTCAACCCACTTAGCATCTGCGCCACCGGCTCCTATAATTCCAAGCCCGCCTGCATTAGATACTGCCGCTGCAAGATTGGCTTCAGCAACCCAAGCCATGCCTCCCTGAATAATGGGATATTCAATTTCTAAAATTTCTGTTAAAGCTGTTTTCATAATCGCCTCGTTTTGTTTTCTGATTTTTTAAACTATTTTCTAATTATTTTTAGTTATCTTCTATTTTTTACTAGCTTTTAACTATCTTTCTGACTATTTTTATTTGTTCTTTTCAATGTAATCACAAACATCTCCAACTGTCTTAATATTTTCAAGTTCTTCTGTTGGAATCTTTACTTCAAATTCATCTTCAAACTTCATTACTAAGTCAAATAAGTCTAATGAATCAGCTCCTAAGTCTTCATCAAAAGTTGTTTCCTTTGTAATTGTTGCTGCGTCTGCTCCTAATTCTTCTGCTATTAATTCTTTAATCTTTTCAAACATTTTATTTTTTCCTTTCATTTTTCATTTTTATTTTGTATGTAATCCGGCTAACCGGTAATTACCTATGGTTTATAATTTTCTAAAACTCCAAATAAACTGCTGACCATGTAAGCCCTGCGCCAAAACCTGCCATTATTATTTTGTTTCCTTTTTGAATCTTTCCATCCCTTACCATTTCGTCAAGTAAAATTGGAATGCTTGCCGATGATGTATTTCCATACTCGCTAACATTTTCAGGAATTAAATCCATTGAAATTTTTAATCGTTTTCCAATACTTTCAAGTATTCTTTTGTTAGCCTGATGTAACAAAAACAAATCAATTTCTGATTTTTCAATTTTCATCTTTGAAATCAGTTCTTCAATACACTCAGGGACTTTTCTTACTGCAAATCTAAAAACTTCCTGCCCATTCATAGATACGAATGTTTTTTTAGAATCATTTATTTCCCTGTACCGTATTGAATTCTTACATGTTAATGCACCTCCCATTGAACCATCCGAATGCATTACTGTTTCAAATCTTGCTTTTTCATCTTTTTTAATAATTGCAGCTCCTGCTCCATCTCCAAAAAGAATTGCTGTTGTTCTGTCTGTCCAATCAACTATTTGTGACAAGCCTTCAGCTCCAATGACTAATGCCGTTTCAACCAAGCCTGCGTTTATGTAACTTTGTGCAATGTTATATGCTGTAATAAAACCTGTACATGCCACATTTATGTCAAAGCACATGGCATTCGTTGCCTTTAACTGATCCTGTACAATACAGGCTGTACTTGGCAAAATAGTGTCCGACGATACAGTTGATACAATTATCAAATCAATTTTTTCACAACTTATTCCGGCATTCTCTATTGCCTTTTCTGCCGCCCTGCACGCCATATAACTTGTACTCTCATCGGTCATAATATGTCTTCTCTTTATTCCTGTCCGCTCTCTTATCCACTGGTCATCTGTTTCAAAGAACTCTTTTAAGTCATTATTACAAACAACATTATCCGGCGCATAAGAACCTGTTCCTATAATCTTTCCAAACATAAACTCAAAAATCAGATTGAATTCCCAAAGTAATTCATTATCCTTTCAAAAATTATTCAAAACACTTTAATCAAAATAGGTTAAGCAATCACATTTATTTTTATTTAAAATTATTTTGTTTTAAAATTTTTTGATTATAAAGTGTTTTGACTTTCAAAGTATATTATTAAAAAAATAATTTGTCAACACCTTTTTTAAGATTTCTCTCCTCATTTTCTGTACAAAGTCGCCCAGGGCGTTGTCTACGCTCATTGGATACAATAAATCTGCCCTTCTAGTGTCATTACGTGTCATATGATAAAAATGTTGTAGCTTTCGTAATCCCCAAGTTTCACAAAAAAAGCCGGGCTACGCATTTGTACCGACCTCCAATCGTTAGATTTTTAGGTCTAACTTTTGGGGGTCGGTACAATTTTCAATGCGTCTCCCGGCTTTTTATTCTATCTGGTTTATGACTATTCCCTGCCATCTCTCCAGACTTATATTCTAATAGCCATAAGGTGTTCCCTTACCGCTTCCTTCCTTTAATCTTGCCATTGCTCTTGCTAATGATGCCTTTGAAATATGATATTCAGCAATACTTTGCTTCTGACGAAGCTGTTCTTCTGCTCTTTCTTTGGCTTCCTCAGCTCTTCTTAAGTCGATTTCTTCAGGATATTCACAAGTGTCAACTATAACTGTAGCTCGATTGTTTACCATCTGGGCAAAACCAGTCCCTGTTACACCTACAATAGTGCTACCGTCTTCCTTTGTGATTTTTATTTCTCCTACCTCAACAGAAAATACCATATTTTCATGATGAGCCTGAATGGCTTTTGAGCCATCACGAAGAGGTAAAACTAACTGAGTGCATCTTCCACTATAGAATATCTTATCGCAAGCAATAACTTTTATACCAAATGAATTACTCATAGCTCATTCCTCCTAGTTTGCGGAACTTTCTCCTGCCATTGTCTTTGCCTTTTCAATAACATCATCAATTGTTCCAACATTGAAAAATGCAGCTTCCGGATAATCATCCATTTCACCATCAATTATAGCCTTAAATCCACGTACTGTTTCTTTAAGTGGTACATACTTTCCTGGTACACCTGTAAAGTTTTCAGCTACATGGAATGGCTGTGAAAGGAACTTCTGAATCTTTCTAGCTCTATATACAACAAGTTTATCTTCATCTGATAATTCTTCCATACCAAGAATAGAGATAATATCCTGTAATTCTGTATATTTCTGAAGAATTTCCTGAACTCTTCTTGCTGTTTCATAATGTTCTTTTCCTACAACATCTTCCTCAAGAATACGTGAATTAGATTCCAAAGGATCTACTGCAGGATAAATACCCTGTTCAACAATCTTTCTTGAAAGAACTGTTGTTGCATCAAGATGAGCAAATGTTGTTGCCGGAGCAGGGTCTGTTAAGTCATCGGCAGGCACATATACGGCCTGAACTGACGTTACAGAACCATTCTTTGTTGATGCGATTCTTTCCTGTAATTCACCCATTTCTGTTGCTAATGTTGGCTGATAACCTACCGCTGATGGCATACGTCCAAGTAATGCTGAAACTTCTGAACCAGCCTGTGTAAAACGGAAAATATTATCAATGAATAACAATACGTTCTGATGTTCTTCATCTCTAAAATATTCAGCCATTGTAAGACCTGTTTCAGCAACCCTCATACGTGCTCCAGGTGGCTCATTCATCTGTCCAAACACTAGGGCAGTTTTATCTAAAACACCTGATTCTTTCATTTCTGTCCATAAATCATTACCTTCACGGGAACGTTCACCAACACCTGTGAATATTGAATATCCACCATGCTGTGTTGCAATGTTTGTAATCAATTCCTGAATAAGTACTGTTTTACCTACACCGGCACCACCGAAAAGACCGATTTTACCACCTTTTGCATAAGGTGCCAAAAGGTCAATAACCTTAATACCTGTTTCAAGAACTTCTACAACAGGGCTCTGGTCTTCAAATGATGGTGGATCTCTGTGTATACACCAATGCTGTTCACCATCTAATTTTTCTCCATTATCTAAAGTATCTCCAAGAACATTAAATAATCTTCCAAGAGTCTTTTCACCTACAGGAACAGATATACCACTTCCTGTTGCAACAACTTCCATACCTTTATGAAGACCTTCACTTGCTGCAAGCATGATACATCTTACTGTATTATTTCCTATGTGTTGCGCAACCTCCATTACACAACGCTTTCCATTGTTATCTACTTCAAGCGCATCTTTAATATATGGAAGGTTGTTGTCTGCAAATTCTACATCCACTACAGGTCCCATAACCTGTACAATCTTTCCTTTTAACATATGGTTTCGATTCCTTCCTATTTCTTCTTCTGTGCCTTAGCACCACCAATAATCTCAGTAATCTGCTGAGTAATGGCTGACTGACGCACACGATTATATTCAATCGACAACTGTTGCAACATATCTTTTGCACTATCTGTTGCCGCCTGCATTGCCATCATACGTGAGCTATGTTCACTTGCAAATGATTCAACTAATGCTCCGTAAATGAAACCTGTTACACAGTTTGGAACAATATGCTCCAGAACTTCCTTTACTGATGTATCTGTCTTGATTTCTTCCTGATACATATCTATAGGAGGTCTGTTCTTTTCAAACTGTTCCCTGTAACATGGAAGCAAACGCATTTTTTCCGTAACCATAGATACAGAATTTTCCATTTTTGTGTATATAACATAGATTTCATCTAATTCTCTTTTGTTATATAACTCCAAAACTCTCTCTGCAATTACACGGGCTCTATGAAGTGATGGATTCTGAACTGTATATTTAAATTCTGAATCAACCTCCATACCCTCTTTTGCAAAAAACTGACGACCAAGTTCTCCAACTACAAAGAGCTTATTATTTTTTCCCTGCTTAAAAAGTTCATTAGCCATCTTAATAACATTGTGGTTATATGCTCCGGCTAAACCTTTATCAGCAGTAATAACTATATAACCTCTCTTCTTTTCCTCATCAGGAATATTGGAATGAGGGTCAAAATACTTACTTCTTGCATCAGGCAAATGTCGAAGAAGTCTCGCAATTGCCGACTGTAATTCATAGAAGTAAGGCTCTGTGTCTTCAAGTTTCTGTTTTGCACTTCTAAGCTTTGCAGAAGAAATCATATACATGGCATTTGTAATCTTCATCGTATCCTGGATACTTTTCATTCGTTTCTGAATTTCCTTAGTATTTGCCATTATCTATCACCTGCTTCTAAATTCTGCTCTTATATTCTTTAGCTGCTTCAACTATTCTTTCTGTAAGTGCATCATCAAGAACTTTCTTTTCATTAATTTCATCAACAATATCCTTATGTTCTGCCTTAAAGAAATCTAACATTCCAAGCTGGAATTCCTTTGTATTCTTAACATCAACATCTAAAAATACACGATTTGTTGCTGAAACCAAAGTAATAACCTGATTTGCAAGACTCATTGGATTACAAAGTGGCTGCTTTAATAATTCCATAAGCCCTTTACCATACTGTAACTGTTCCTTTGTTGCATCATCCAAATCAGAACTAAACTGTGTAAACACTTCCATTTCACGATACTGTGCCAAATCAATACGAATAGTACCAGCTGCTTTCTTCATTGCCTTAGTCTGTGCTGCACCACCTACACGGGATACAGAAAGACCAACGTTTACAGCCGGACGCATACCTGAGAAGAATAAATCACTTTCAAGGAAAATCTGACCATCTGTAATTGAAATAACGTTAGTTGGAATATAGGCAGATACATCACCATCCTGAGTTTCAATAATAGGAAGTGCTGTAATTGAACCTCCACCTAATTCATCACTTAACTTACTTGAACGCTCTAACAATCTTGAATGTAAGTAGAATACGTCACCAGGATAAGCTTCACGTCCCGGAGAACGCTCTAACAAAAGTGAAAGTGCTCTGTAAGCTACTGCATGTTTTGAAAGATCATCATATACAATGAGTACGTCTTTGCCTTTATACATAAAATATTCAGCTAAAGCCGTACCTGCATATGGTGCAATATACTGTAATGATGCTGATTCACTTGCTGTTGATGATAAAACAATTGAATAATCCATCGCACCATGTTTCTTTAATGTATTTACCAACTTGGCAACTGTAGATGCCTTCTGACCAATAGCTACATAAATACAAACAACATCTTTACCTTTCTGGTTAAGAATTGTATCAATTGCTATTGAAGTCTTACCTGTCTGTCTGTCACCAATGATTAATTCTCTCTGTCCTCTACCAATAGGGAACATTGAATCTATTGCCAAAATACCTGTTTCCATAGGCTGGTTTACTGACTGTCTGTCAACAATACCAGGTGCTTCCTGTTCAATGGCTCTGTAATCGTCTTCTTTAATTTCGCCCTTGCCATCTATTGGTGCTCCCAATGCATTAACTATTCTTCCAAGAAAAGCATCTCCTACAGGAATACCTGCTTTTTTCTTAGTTCTTGTTACTTTTGTACCTTCTTTTATTTCAGTGTCTTTACCGAAAATAATACATCCAACCTGGTCACGCTTAATGTCCTGTACCATTCCCTTAACACCATTTTCAAAAATAACGATTTCTCCATACATAGCATGTTCAATACCATAAACTGTTGCGATTCCGTCACCAACCCAGATGACTGTTCCAACTTCCTGGTCCTTACATACTGTATCGTAGTTCTCTATCTCTGTTTTAAGGATAGAAATAATTTCTTCCGAATTAATGGAACCCACGTTATCACCTCCATGTTAGTTTTTTCTCTAACCTGTTAAGTCTTCCTCTAATGCTGTTGTCCTCTTCAATATCTCCAACTTTCAAAACAAAGCCTCCAATAAGTTCAGGCTGCTCAATCATTGTAATTTCAACCGTCTCTTTATTGTACTTCTTTGCAAGATAATTTTTAATCTGACTTAACTGATTATCATTTGGCTCTACTACGTAAGATAATGTAGCTGTTAAAATGCTGTTTGCTTCATTATATTTCTTATAGTAAGCTTCTATAATCTCATCTATATAAGACATTTTTTCATGGTCACATACAACCTTTAAAAAATTCTCTATTTCTTTTGGAAAAACTTTTTCTATAATAGAATATTTTTCATTCTTTGAAATAATGGGACTTTCCAAAGTTCTATGCAACTGTTCTGTTAAAGAGAAAATTCTTTTTGTTTCATCAACTGTCTCTTTCTTAATTCCCAGTTTGAAGAGAACCTCTCCATAATTATTCGCTGTCTGTGTCATTTACACCACCTGCTTTAGCCAAAAACTGATCATACATTAACTGATTGCTTTCCTTTGTACCGGATTCTCCAAGTACCTTCTGGGCTGCTGCAACAGCAAGTCCTGCAATCTCTGACTGTAAATCCTGTACTGTCTTTTCTCTATCCAGTTCTACAGCTTTATGTGCATCCTTTATAATTCTGTCTGCCTCTGCACTTGCCACAGAAACCTTGTTATTATATTCAGTCTGCGCACTCTTTCTAGCTTTCTCGATGATTTCTGAAGATTCCTTATGTGCCTGTGTAAGCTTATCTTCATACTGAGCTTTCAAGTCATACGCTTTATCCTTTTCTTTTCGGGCATCAGCAATCTCTCCTTCAATCATCTGCTTACGCTGTTCCATAATATTAGTTACCGGTTTGATTAAAAACTTTCTAAGTGCAAGGTAAAGTACAATTAGATTGATGATGGTAAATACAACGTTCCAATCTATTCTTAATAACTGCATTCTCTACCAAATCCTTTCTTATCCTAAGAATAAAATAATTAAAATAGCTACAACCATACCGAAAATTGCAGTACCTTCTGCAAGGGCACAACCAAGTAATAATGCCTTAGTAATCTTTCCTTCTGCTTCCGGCTGTCTTGCGATTGCATCTGTTGCCTTTGATGTTGCGATACCAATACCTACACCTGCTCCAATACCTGTTAATGCTGCTAAACCTGCTCCAATTGCTACTAATGATGTCATAATATTTATCTCCTTTTACTCTATACTTTCTTTAATAAATAGCGATGTTAAAAATACAAACACATATGCCTGTATAAAACCATCAAATAAATCAAAATACAAACTTAATGGAACCGGAACCAAAACCGGCGCTACGATTTTAATAAGTTCCATAATAACGAATGCGCCTAAAATATTACCAAATAAACGCATACACAACGACAGTGGTCTGATAAACACTTCCAATATGTTCATAGGAAGCATTATTATTATCGGCTCTGCAAAGCTTTTCAAAAATCCCTTTACACCTTTCTGATGTATTCCTGCATATTCTACAAGAATAATACTCATCAGTGCCAATGCTCCTGTTACACCTACATCTTTAGTTGGTGATTTCAGTCCAAACAGACCAATCATGTTTGAGATTGCAATATAAATTCCAACTGTCATCATATAAGGAATGTATCTCTTTCCTGCCTCTCCTAACATATCGTAGAAGAAATTGTGTAATCCTCCGATAACAGTTTCCACAACCAGTTGTCTTTTTCCAACGTTTTCTACCTTTAGATTTCTTCCAAGGAAGAACGCTGCCACAATTAATACTGCCATAATAATCCACGTGACCACGACAGATTCGGCAACCGGAATTCCTCCAAAAATCGGAATTGTAAATGCTGTCTCACAATTTAATTCTGCCATTAATTCCTCTGACAGATTTCCCATTTTTGAACCTCCTCTCTTAGTATTGAACATATTTACGTGTCTGACTTATTTATCGGATATCAAACATCCAAGTTTTAATCGCACGAATTACTTCGCATCTTACACTTAAATATGTTACCTTGAAAATTGATTTCTCAGTGTAGAACCTTTGGCTGTTAATTGCCTGCACTAACATATATTATGTACAAATACCATACTTTTTTATTATATTTACTATAATATTTTTTCTCATATAGTATAAAAGAGCAGATGTCACAGCCCTTCATCCGACCGTAACTCCACTCCCTTGTGTATATGTCATTGCCTATGCAATTATTGTCAAATATCTCTCACAATTCGCAATTATACTACTTTCTCCAAATAATGATAGTCTTTTTTTTACTAATTGTGATTTTTTGTCAATTTGTCAATTATGTATATTGGCTATATTTCACATTTTTAAGATTATAAAGATACTTTTTTTAGTGTATTTTGTATGTTTTATACACATTTTCATTATACATATGTCTAATTCTTATTCTTGTGATTATGCATTTTTCGTCTATATTTTGTGAATTTTTTACAAAAAAATTAATGGTTTTTTATGTTAAATTACTGCTAATGTTTGCCATCATTATAAAAACATTGAACTCTCCATTGGTATGGTCTACTTCCATTCTGCCATCATATTTTTCAACTACGGCACTAACCGAAGACAGACCTATTCCTGTATCTTTAAACTCCCGTTTTCTTGAATAATAACCCGAATGACCTTTCTTAATTTCACCATTGTACAAGTTCGAAACTAACATACATATATACTCATTACTTCTGTTTATTCTTAATTTTATTCTTTTATTTTCCTCTTTTTCGCTTGCTTCAATGGCATTTTCCAGAAGATTTCCTATTACAATACATAAGTCTGTATCACGTATCTTTAATTCTTCCGGTAATGTCACATTTAAATATACCTCTATTCCATTATCTTTTGCCAGCAAAATATAATGATTCAAAATTGCATCAACTGTACTGTTATTACAATAAACCATTGGCTCTTTTGTAGAATCAATCTTATTATATTCTTCCAAATATTCTATTAACTGCTCTATTTTATTTTCCTTTGCTAACTGATAAACAACATTAATATGATGATGTATGTCATGTCTGCTTTTTCTGGTTTTTTCTATTTTTTCGGTAATCATATTATATTGCTCTGCCTGCATTTCAATTAACATTCTGCTACGCTTAGCCTTTTCTTCTGCTCTTACAAAGCTTTCTTCTGTTCTCACGGCCCTAAACTGCATCACACTAACAATTACAACACCTATACTTAACGTAAGCCTTGCAAGAACCTGATGAAGATGCATATAAGTTATTTCAAAATTGTTCTCACAATAAGACAAACTTACTATTGAAAAAATCATTGGAATTATCCAACCATATTTCCACTGTCGCTTATTATCTGTTTTTACCACAGGCACAATATATTTCTTCCACAATATATACATAAAAGGAAAGCATACACATGATATTATTATTCTTAAAACTGCTGTATCCAGATACGTTGCTGACTGCTTAATTGTTATATAGTTATTTGTGTGACTTGCCCATACCAAAACAAAAACACTTATTGGTAATAGCTGGCCAAACACAAACAAAACTTTCTGTATAAAATCATTTATAAAATAGATACATAATATCAAAACAACAAATATCTGCACCATACGATATGCCAGCATAATATCAAGATTGTAAAAATCTTCTCCGATTATTCTTTTGAATGAAATATAATAAAGTGTTAGCACCACAAAATTTGCAAGTACTGTTGTAATCCGGGAAAATCTCAACCTGTCCTTAAAAGGCATATATAAAAGGAAAATCCACGGAAAAGCATCTAAAATAACATTTATTATTAACCAAAAATCACTCATTTTTCCCCCCTATCTTCGTTACTGTAACCTTGCTTTTATTTCATCACTTATTTCTAAGAAAAACTCAACCAGGATAGGATTAAACTTTCCGCATTCCCTATCCTTTATCATATTAACTGCCTGTTCATGGCTTACTGACTTCTTATTAGGTCTGCCCATAACCAATCTGTCATATTCATCTGCCAGTGCAACAACCTGTGCACCTATAGGTATATCATCTCCTTTAAGTCCGTCAGGATATCCTTTGCCATCATATCTTTCATGATGTCCCCTACATATTCCATAGGCAATTTGCATAAGCTCCTCATCCTTATACTCATCAAGATTTTCTATCATGGCTGCACCAATTAATGTGTGCATTTTCATTTCATTGCTTTCTTCTTCTGTTAGCTTCTCCGTTTTGTTTATTATTTTTTCTTCAATTCCTACCTTTCCTATGTCATGAAGAGCAGAGGCTGTTATAATCATCATTCTCTGTGACCAGCTAAGATTATACTTGTCCGTTTTCTGCATTAGCTTGTCCAATAACATTTCAGTTAAAATTTTAATGTGTGATACATGAATTCCACTTTCACCATTTCTATATTCAATAACCTGTTCCAGCACGCCTATTAACATTCTGTTATTTTTCTCTTTTTCAACCATATTCCTGGCAACAAGCTTTTCCAAACGGCGTTGTTTTGCATAAAGCTTAATAGTATTAAGAACTCTTTTATATACTGTTTGAAAATCAAAAGGTCTTCCAATATAATCAACTGCTCCAAGATCATAAGCCCTTCTAATAAATGACTCTGACTTTTCATCTGAAATTATTATTACCGGAATATTTTCTGTAAGCCCACTATGCTTCATATAAGTTAAAACCTCAAATCCGCTCATTCTACAAATTTTAACTTCAAGAAGCAGCAATGCAATATCCTCTCCGTATTTATTAATCATTTCTATCCCCTGCTTTGCATCAGAAGCATTAATCACATCGAATTCTCTCTCCAGCATTTCTGTTAATTCTCCGCGATTTTTCTCAGAATCGTCAATAATTAAAATTTTAAATCTTTTGACCTCACTAGTATTATTATTGTCTTCATTAATATCGTTTTCCGTAACAACCATATTTTTTCTGATTTTCGCCTTATACATCAGCTTATCAGCCTTATCTATTGCATATTGAATAGGTCGTCCGTCTGACACTACACCACCAATACTTACTGATAATTTAAGTTCCGGATATCCGGGCACCTTAGTATTATCTATTTTCTCTCTTATATATCTTATTTTCTTAACAAAGCTGTTTTCCTCTATTCCGGGCATAACAATAAGAAATTCATCACCACCATATCTGATTATTAAATCTATCTTTCTTATTTCTTCTTTTATAACTCCTACAACAGTTTCCAATGCCACGTCTCCGGCCATATGACCGAAAGTATCATTATATAATTTAAAATCATCAATATCTAACATTGCAATGCCTGACACTCTTGTTGACATTTTAACATTATCTTCATAATACTTTCTGTTATATGCGCCTGTTAACACATCCAAATATATTTCTTTATCATAGCCTGCAATCTTTCCAATTAGCTCTTTTCTTCCATCCGAATCTATTAATGTATCACTGTCTAAGCAGTTAATCATTTCAATAATATGAGGCACATTGTCTATTTCAATATATCTTGAAATAACCTGGTACATATCTGAATCTATAAACTCAATCTTTGTTCTCTGCTTCTTATCTGCTAATACTCTGGCAGATATACAATTCTCACAACGTGTATCTCTATTCCAAAAAGAATAGCACTGGCATGGATGATCCGGCATCTTACCTTTATTTAAAGAATTAGCTGTTTCAAGTCCTTCTACATCCAAAATTCTTACTATTGAAAAAACTTTTTCAAGCTGTTTCATCATTTCTTCTGTTTCCTGTTTAGTCATACTCTTTTCTTTTTCCATGAAATTCCTCATTTCCGATTTTCCTTTTAGAATACAAAAGAGCCGGCATTTTTTTAGCTCTTTTAATCTAAAAACAATAACTGGCTCTATTATAATAAATTATTCAACTTTTTTAAATGCTTTTATATAATGTTTCCATCTTTTATTATGGATTTTATATTTAAATCCTTATCTAAAAGTACAATATTGGCTACTTTGCCAGGGGCAATACTTCCGAATCTGTCATATATACCTATAGCCTTTGCCGGATTAACCGCTGCACATTTAATGGCACTTTCAAGTGGAATTTCCATTTTTTTAACGGCTGTTCTTACACAGTTCATCAGATTGGTAACTGAACCTGCTATATTTCCTTCTCCCGTAAGTGTAGCCACATTGCCCTTTACCGTAACGTCTAATCCGCCAAGAGTATACTGACCATCGTCAAGTCCACATGCCATCATGCTATCACTTATCATAATTATTCTATCATCGCCAAACATCTTAAATGTAGTTCTTACTGTAGAAGGATGGCTGTGAACACCGTCCACTATTAACTCTACTGTTACATTCTCATTATCACAGGCTGCACCAATTACTCCCGGATTTCTATGGTGAAATGCATTCATTCCATTATATAAGTGGGTAACATGCTTTGCGCCGTTATCAAAAGCTTCTTTGGCCTGGTCGTATGTTGCGGCAGTATGTGCAACTGATACTCTTACATCATCCTTTATTTTTTTGATACAGTCAATAGCGCCATCAACCTCCGGTGCAATATCAACAAGCTTAATTAACCCTCCTGCTTTTTCCTGTAATCTATAAAACATTTCAGCATCAGGTTTGTGAATGAATTCAGGATTTTGGGCTCCCTTTTTCTCCATTGAAATAAAAGGTCCCTCCATATTAATACCAACAAGCTCTGCTCCGTCCTTTCCGTCATATTCCTTAGCTGTTTCGAAAATCTGCCCAAGCTTTTCCTCAGAAAAAGTCATAGACGCAGGACAAATTGTAGTAATTCCGTTTTCCAATTCATAGCGTGCCATTTTTGAAATAGCTTCCTGGGTTCCATCACAAAAGTCATAGCCTACACATGCATGGAAGTGAATATCTGTTAATCCCGGTATAACATACAAGCCCTTGGCATCAATGATCTCACCTGTAGCTTCTGTAGAAATTCTATCACCATCTATGAATACATCTTTTTCCTCAAATCTTCCTTCTTCGTTAAATACTAATCCGTTCTTAATAATCATCTTTATTACCTCAATATATGTGTTTCTGTAAGCAATGCCCTACGCATTACACAGCTAAACTACTTTTTCGAATTTCAATCTCTATAATATTTCACACAATGCATCTCTATCTCCAACTAATGTAACATCATTATGAAGCTGTAATACTGAAGCCGGAACCTCCGGTGTAACCGGTCCAAAGAATGCTTTCTTTACTATGTCAGCCTTTCCCTTTCCTGAAACAACTATCAAAATCTTCTTTGCCTGCATTATTGATTTTATTCCCATTGTGTATGCCTGCTTTGGAACATCCTCTTCTCTTTCAAAAAACCTTTTATTTGCTTCAATAGTACTCTTTGTCAGATTAACACAATGTGTTTCCTTTTCAAAAGCCTCACCCGGTTCATTAAATCCTATATGACCATTATGTCCAAGTCCCAAAAGCTGCATATCAATTCCGCCTGACTTTTCAATAATATTATTATACTGCTGACATGCCTTATAAGAATCCTGTTCAAGACCATCCGGTACATATGTTTTATTCTTATCAATGTTAATTCTGTCAAACAAATGCTTATTCATAAAATATCTATAGCTTTGATCATTGTCTCCTGATAAACCTTTATATTCATCCAGATTAATTGAAACTACATCCGAAAAATCCAAATCACCCTTTTCGTACCATTTTACAAGTTGATCATATATGCCAATGGGTGTTGAGCCTGTTGCAAGGCCAATTACGCTATCCGGTTTTAAAATAATCTGGGCTGACATAATATTTGCCGCTTTTCTGCTCATCTCTTTATAATCTTCACCAACATAAATCTTCATATCTAACACCTCTTATGAATTTTTATAATCCACTTTCCATTACCATTATTTTTATATTAACTATATTATTTTTCATCATTAAACAAATCTGATATAGTCATATTTCTTGCCATTAAAGTATCACTAATATATCTCTGATTCCAAAGGTCATCCTTCTTGCATCCGGACGCATCAATATAGACCTGTTTTCCTTCAAAATCCACATTTACTAATGTATAGCTTCCTGAATATTTCCAACTTCCAATAGTCATATGAGCAGAAATTCCGGCCTTATTACACAACCTGGTTAATACCTTTGAATACCCTGTAGCTACAGCCTTACCCTCTACTACACATGAAGTGCAGCCTTCAAAATAATTTTTTTCGAAAACCTCTGTCATATTTGAAAGTTTATCCGTGTTTTCCATTGTATCACTATCTAAAATCAGATTCTTATCCATCCAATCCAGAAAATAATCGATTGCCTGTTTTTTCCCATATTCCTTAGGCATATCACTAACTACCTTATTAAGTATTTCTTCTGACGCCTGCTGCATTTCCAAAACCATCGACTTTTTATCTTCATTCATGGTTGCCAATGGATTTTTTAAATCTTCCAGATTTTTCACGTATCCCTGATCGTCTATATCACCCTGTTCATTGATTCCCTCTGCAGGATACAATAAAATAATGCATTTTACTATTGTCTGTTCTTTTATATCCGTAATATTTTTTGTTACTGAGCTTACGCTTTGATTATTTTCTGTCATTGGCACATTTACAATTGCGTAAAACAAATCATCCTCACCACAATACAATGCCTGAGTAACTCTTGAGTATTCTTTTCCATTCAATGGACTGTCAAATGTAAGTTCTCCACCTTTAAAATTAACTATTGCATCCTTTATTTTTTCATATGCTTTTTTTTCATTATCAGTAAGCTTTTCATAATAAAAGTTATCATCAAATACTTTATTTTCTCTCGGAGGATTTCCTATCTGCTTTTCATACGGATTAGCCTTATATTTCTGTTTCTCATAAACAGACAGTATGCTTACCACGATTATTATAATTATTACTGCCCAAAAAACCTTTGGATGCTCTCTTACTACTTTAAACATTTCATCCTCCCTGTGTCTATCTTATAAGTTTTATTTTTGTTAAAAAAATTGTCTTATTAAAGTCAAAGGGATGCCTAAATGACACCCCTTAAACTTTAATTATTTACTTTTATTTGCAAAGTTTCTTAAATTCATCAGCTACAAACTGTACTTTTGTTCCAATAATAACCTGAACATTATTCTTGCCCGGTCTGAGAACCCCTGCTACGCCTGCTGATTTAATCTTCTTTTCATCTACGATTGTATTATCTTTTACTTCGAGACGAAGTCTTGTAATGCAGTTATCAATTTCAACTACATTTTCTTTTCCACCGATACCTTCTAATATAATAGAAGCAACCTGTGTATAATCATTATTTCCAAGTTCTGCCTGTTTTTCAGCTTCAACATCGTCATCTTCACGACCTGGTGTCTTAAGGTCAAACTTTGTAATTGCAAATCTGAATACTACATAGAATACTATAAATGCTGCAATTCCCAAAGGAATGATTAACCATGTCTTTGATGCTGCAGGAAGTGTTGATGAGAATACTAAGTCTGTACAACCTGCTGAGAATGAGAATCCTGCTCTGAATCCTACATAATATGTAATTACTGTAAAGATACCGTAAAGGATAGCATAAATTAAGTAAAGTACAGGTGCTAAGAACATAAAACCAAATTCAAATGGTTCTGTAACACCACATACGAATGCACAAATTGCTGCTGAAAGTAAAAGACCTGCTGCTACTTTCTTCTTATTATCCTTTGCACAGTGAAGCATTGCTAAAGCTGCACCCGGAACACCAAACATCATACATGGGAAGAAACCTGACATATACATACCAAGTGACCAGCTTACATCTGCTGAAGTCTTACCACCCCAGAAGTTTGTTAAATCACCAAGTCCGATTGTATCGAACCAGAATACATTGTTAAGTGCGTGATGTAATCCTGTTGGAATTAACAATCTGTTAAAGAATGCATATAAACCTGCTCCAACACCACCTAATTTAACGATTCCTTCACCTAAAGCAATAAGTACACCGAATACTAATGGCCATACAAATAATAATACTACTGATACAAGAATTGAAACAACTCCTGCAACAATTGCTACACATCTCTTACCACTAAAGAATGATAACCAATCAGGTAATTTAGTATCTTTAAACTTGTTATAGCATGTTGAACCAATAATACCTGCCAAGATACCGATAAATGGGTTTACAATCTTGTCAAATGCCAATGTCTTATTAGCATTTTCAGCAATTGCCGGCATAATAGTTGTAACAAATCCTGTGTTTAATAATGTTGTTATCATTAGCCATGATGCTAATGCTGCAACACCACCTGTACCATCATTATCCTTGGATAAACCAACACCAACACCGATTACAAATAAAAGTGCCATATTATCAATTAAAGCAGCACCGGCCTTAACCAAAAATAAACCAATCAAAGGAATAAGTCCTTTGATATCACCACCCTGCATTGCTGCAGGACATAATGCGTAGCCAATACCCATTAAAAGCCCACATATTGGAAGTACGGCTACTGGAAGCATTAATGCTTTACCTAATTTTTGAAGATATTTCATCATAAAAACATCCTCCTTTCTCATTATTATAATATTATTTTTAAAATCCCGTCTTTTAGGACTTTATTTACTTTATTTTGTAAGTTCAATTATTGTGTCACCCACATTAACTTCTTGACCAACATTTGTTTTCACTTCTTTATAGATGTCCGAATTGCAGATTATAATAGGGGTAATTACATCAAATCCTTCACCTTTAAGTGCATCAATATCAAACTCTAAAATCAAATCTCCTTTTTTAACCTTGTCTCCTACACTAACTTTAGGTGTAAAATACTTTCCTTTTAATTTTACAGTATCAAGGCCTACATGCATTAATATTTCTGCTCCATTATCTGAAACAATACTTAGAGCATGCTTTGTATCAATAACTACTGCCACGCTTCCGTCTATTGGGGAATATAGTTTCCCTTCACTAGGCTCAATTGCCATTCCTTTTCCTAACATTTCCTGACCAAATGTTGGATCGTTAATACTTGAACTTGGAACAGCCATTCCTTTTATTGGTGCTACCAAAACATCATCAGGCGCTACCACTTTTTTTTTCAAAAAATCAAACATTTAATAATCCTCCTATCGCTTATATTTCAATATGTGGCTGAATACGTTTAATGTAAACTGCCAAATATACTTTTTCCTCTTTAGGAATATCATATCCATATTTACTTTGTACAAACTGACTTATTTTCTCACTTATATCATATTCCTTAGGATACTTATTAATAATCATATCTAAAAATTCCTGATCCTGATTGTCCAACAATTCTCCGGCAAACATACGTTGTGCAAAGAATTTCAAATGTGTTATAAACCTTGAGTAATGTAAACCTAATTCATCAAGTTTTATACCTAATTCTTTTTCAACAATACTAATACATTCCCTAATCATTGTTGTAGCATTAACTGTATCACTCATTCCCATATTGTACTCTGCAATTACAAGATGAAGTGCTATAGATGCAGCTTCATCTTGTGGCAATTTTATTCCTGCCTCACTCTCAATAAGTTCCAGTGCCTTTTCACCAACCAAATATTCACTAGGATAAAAGCTCTTAATCTCATTAAATAAAGGATTTTCAAATAATTCTCCTTTGGTTGACCGTTCAAGTAAGAAATTAATATGATCCGTCAATGAAATATATATACTTGGACTTAATCTTTTAGACATAACCTGCTGTGCATATGAAATAATGTCTACAGAAAGATTCAAATAATTATGTGGAATCATTTCAATCAATTCACTAAACTTACCAACTTCATCTTCACTATCCAAAACGAATCTCTTTTCAATCTTATCCTCAGCTACTTCGTCTCCAACCTTCTTTTGAAATCCTATTCCTTTCCCCATAAGAACAATCTCCCTATTGTTTTCGTCATGGGTACTTAACACATTATTGTTTATTACTTTATTTATTATCATAATTTTTCCTATTTTATTATCTATATCATATAATAGCTTTACTAAATCATTTGCTTTTTTTCATAAAATTGTTTTTGTAAAAAAAAATAGACCTGGTCTCACAAAAAATAACTTAATTTGCGAAAACCGGTCTTGCCTAACAAAATAGTAACAATCCATAATAACGTTCTCTCAACTGTTAAAATTATTTTAGCATTTATTTCCAAATATGTCAACAATTTTTCAATTTTTATTCACACTTTTGCACAATAATTCAAAAAAAGGGTCTGACATTGCCAGACCCTCAAAAATTCAATTCTTCCTAATTTAATTTTTCTATTATTTTTACTATTTTCTTACTTTAACTTTCTTAATTTTACTCCAATTACCTGTTACTTTCACATTGCCTGACTTAACTACATATGCACGTACCTGAATATAATAAGTTTTCTTCTTAAGCTTCTTCAAAGTCTTTTTTACAGATTTTGTTGTTACTGTTTTAGCCTTTTTCAACTTTTTGTTTGTTGAATATTTTATCTGATAGCCTGTAACACCTTTTACCTTTTTAATATTTATCTTAATATTTCTGTTGTTCTTTGAACGTACTACCTTTTTTACGCTTACTTTTCCCGGCCTGCTTACTACAACCTTAGATGTAGTTGTCACTCCATTACCCGTTGTTGTCACTACATTATTAGTTGTTGTCTTTTCTTCACTTGGTAGTGTTGTTTTATTTGTTGTGCTTTCTCCTTTATTATAATTAGGATCAGGAATCTGTGTTGTTGTCTTAAATGATACATTAGATAAAGTAATGTTTGCTGCTGAATTAGTTGCTGCTGCATCACCATCACATTTTCCCATTCCAAAGTATAAGTTAAGAACGCCTTCCATATCTTTAGCCAAAGTTACTTGTCTTAAGAAGTTATAAGGCACTCCGGCTTTTAAGTCAATATATTCACCAAATATTTCTTCGTCGCCATCTCCAGCTACTTTTACAAAAACCCTCTTATTCACATCAGATGTCATTGTAAAACTATAGTTATATGTTCTGCCCGGATAGTAATGTAATCCTTTTAAGTACTGCTGAACTCCCCACTGTGAATTACCTATTGATGTAATGTTCATTGTTGCGCCTGTTACTGCTTTGTCTGTAGATTTTAATGTACCTGAAGCCCCTGCCCAGTCAGAGCCGAAATAAGAACCCCATTTTTCACTACATGTTTCAACAGCATCTTCTGTTACAGTAATCATAGGTCCCGTATACTTAGTTGTTGTTTCTTCAACTTTCTTATATGCTCTAACCCAGTCAACTTCCATTGTTGCCGGAAAAGCTGTTTCATCGATGTTATATCCCGGCCACTGACCGCCAATTGCCATATTAAAGATAACAAAGTATTCCTTTCTTACCTCGCTAAATGAGTCGTTTGAAACATCCATGGTTCTATAAACTTTACCATCCACATACCATCTTAACTTGTCTGCTGTCCATTCAACTCCATATACATGATATTCTGTTCTGTCAGCCACTGCTACTGAACTTCCTGAATCTGCGTTATTATTTCCCGGATCATTAAACCAATGCAATGTTCCATATACAAGATTTTCATCATTGATTGCTTCCATAATGTCTATTTCACCACATTTAGGCCAACCTACAGAATCCTGATTTGCTCCAAGCATCCAAAACGCAGGCCAAACGCCTTTAAACTTTGGCATTTTAATTCTCGCTTCAATCTTTCCATATTTGAAGTTCTTCTTATTCTTTGTTGTAATTCTTGAAGATGTATATTTCATTCTGCCATAGTCTTCACGCTTGGCTGTAATCTTCATAGTACCATTACTTACCTTAATATTTCTGTCAGTATAATACTGCTGTTCGTTATTACCCCAGCCCCAGCTTCCTGTTCCTATTTCATAGTTCCATGTGTTAGTGTCAAGAGAATTACCATTAAACTCATCTGACCAAACCAATTCATAATTGTCTGCTGCTTTAACAGTATTACTAAAAGCAAATACCGTTCCAATGACAGAAAATGTCAATAAAGCCTTTGTCAATAAACTCTTCTTCATATCATTCTCCTTAATTTTAATTATACGTTCCAAGGTCTTCGTCCACCATTATTCAAACATAGGTAGTACAATACCCTTTGATGCCATAATATATCTAAACAAATAAAAACGTTTTTTGCAAGAGTTTATTGTTATTTTGCACAAAAAAATAACACGCAGGTAATTTCCACGTGCTATTTTACTTAATATGTAATTATTTTAATATTATTCTATGATAAATCTATGTAAATAAATATATATGAATAAATCTATATAAACAAATCTTTGTAAATAAATATATATGAATAAATATATATAAACAAATCTTTGTAAATAAATCAGTATGAAAATTAATCTACTGAATTAATAATCCACTGACCATTCTTAGTTGTAGCAGATACTGTAAAACCATCATAATAGAAGAAGCCATCATACTCACCTTCTTCAAGACAGCTCTTATCCTTATCCATACTCTTATACTTTCCAATTGCAGCTACTAACTCATCCATATTCTTTCCAATATACTTTTTAGCAGTACTCTTACCATTGCTATTTGACTTAGCCTTAGTTGCCTTTTCAGAACTCTTCTTTACAACCTTCTTAGCCTTCTTAGTTGTGGTTTCAACCTTTTTAGTTACCTTTTCAGTAGCCATCTCTGTTACCTTCTCCGTTGTTTCTTCTTTATTTTTTTTCATAATGGCTGCTTCACCCTTATCAGCCTTCTTCTTTGTTTTCTTTTTTGCCTTTGTAGTAGCCTCTTCCACAGCTGTAGTTTCAGCAACAGTAGTTGTTTCCTCCACAGTAGTCTCCTGCACAGTTGTTTCTGCAACCGTAGTTGCTACAGCTGTAGTTGCCTCTTCCTTATTGCCATTTCCACAACCTACTGTTAAAACCATGGCTGCCATAACAGTTCCAATCATAAAATACTTTCTCATTCTCTATTATCTCCTTAACTTACAATATTTAACAACTTAATATACGTTATTCCATATTCCAAAACATTTTTTAACATTCCAAAACATTTTTTAACGCAAACACGTTGATTTTCTTGTTTTGAAATATACCGACGTATATTAAGTTTTTTATTCTTCTAGTTCTAATGATGTTTTTACACCGGAAGAATAGTATTTGTTATCCTTCTGGGTTATTACATCTATGTCGTATGTTCCTGCTTCTACTTGGGATGTGTCTAAGTACATACCGTAGTCATATCCTTCGTTTTTTGACGTTACGTCTATTGGTGCCGGAAATGCTTCATATGTGTATTCATTGTCTTCACTTTTTAGGCGTACATAGATTTTGCTATCGTCATCTATGTATTTTGAATCCACTTTTCCACTTATTGGTACATATTCTTCATCGTCGCCAATTTCTGCAGTTGTGTTGCTGTTTACTTCCATTGTGTTTAAGTTACCTGCTCTTAATGGGGCTGCCATATATGGTGCCTCTTCTATAAGTGAATGTATGTGTCTTTCTACAAGTTCAATTACTACTTTGTCTGCTTTTTTTTCATTTTGCAGATTCCAGTTGTATGGAACTGCCTTTGTAAAATAGCCATTGTGAAATTCATCTGCCACAAACGGTATTAACGCATTTCCAAATGAGTCACGGTACATTACAATTGATTCTTTTTTGTCTTTGCTTTCTGTTTCAATTGATATATCTGTAACTTTTTTGTTGTTTGAAGTTACTTTGTACAAACTTTTTTTATTGTAGATTACATTTGTATCTTTTTTGTTTCCTTTTGGAAATAACATTCCATACAAGTCCCCTGAAAAGTTTTTCTTTATGGTGTGCCTTTCATTAGTATAATCGTAGTGGTCTTTTCCTAAATAGTTAAGTATGGCATTACAGCCCATTGCCGCTCCCTGATTATTCCAATGGCTATCCAACTTGTGATACACTTCTTTTCCGGAATCAATGAACATTTTCTTTAAATCAACTGTGTTTATATTTTCTTTTTTCATTTCTGCCTGTAATAAGCTGTAATTATTCTGCTCACTTGTTTTTATGTATCGTTTTGGCATATATTCAGGATAAAGCGAGTTCTTATTTGGTGCTATTACAAATAGAAACTGTCTGTTGTTCTGTTCCACATTTTCCTGCAATAAAGATAAAACTCTTCCACAGGAATAGATTTCTCTTTTTGACAAAGTATTTTGTCCAAGATAATCATCTAATGTTTCACTGAAAAACAAATAGCCTTTACTGCCAACTATAACTTTCTCATTTCCTGATTGTCTGAAAACATTCTTCTTTATTATAGCATCTGCTTCAATTAAATTCTGCCTAAAAGCAAAATTGTCTGAAAAATAGTCGTTTAACTGATCAAAAAACTTTACATTTAACTTTCCGCCTGTCTTAATTGACGGGAAAATCTGTACCTGTCTCTGCTCCACACTTACATCTGTTTTAAAAAATAACATTCCAAGAGATGGTATACACAGTAAACAGAAAAATATTATTATAAATATTTTTTTCTTCATTTCGGTCACCTCTTAAAATCTAAAATAAATAAACGGATTATAGGTTGCTGTTGCAAGGCTTATAATACATACAAGTAGTAATCCTATATCTGCTATGTGAATTATTGTTTCATTTATGTTGCTGCCAATCTTTTTAGAAATGGCATTTTCCAACTTCTGTCTTAACGGATATGCAAAAATAATTGCCATTATTATAACAAATATATAATATGGACTAAGAAGTCCTGCCACAAAGCTGATTGACTTTACTTCCATATTAAAGCCGGTAAACATTGTTTTTAACATCGTAAGACCAAGTCCTACTGAATCTGCCCTGAACATTACAAATCCGCAAACCACAACTATCCATGTAATAATATTTTTTATAATGTTATTTTTTATTTTAATTATACTGCCCAATGTGTCTTCTATTACATTGGCAACTCCGTGGATTAATCCCCATATTACAAACGTCCAGTTGGCTCCGTGCCATATTCCTGTCAGAAGAAATACTATCATCTTATTGAATTCACATCTAAACTTTCCTTTTCGATTTCCACCTAAAGGTATGTAAACATATTCTCTAAACCAAAGTGATAGGGAAATATGCCATCTTCGCCAAAAATCCTTTATTCCTTTTGCGCTGTATGGGTGGTCAAAGTTTTCATTAAACTCAAAACCAAATATTTTTGCCATTCCTATTGCCATATCAGAATATCCACTAAAATCATAATAAATCTGAAGTGTATAGGCTATTGCTCCAACCCATGCCACAAGAAAATTATAATCGGTAATCTTTAATGCAAATATTGAATCCGCCATATATCCTGTGGCATTTGCAATAATAAGCTTCTTTGTAAGACCTCTTATAAATCTGCTAATTCCTTCAGTTGTTTTTTCAATACTGCTTGTTCTGTTGTTAATCTGTTTTGCTATTTCATTGTATCTGATAATAGGTCCGGCAATAAGTTGCGGAAAGAATGATACATAAAGCATCAGGTTAAATAGATTCTTCTGAACCATTTCAGGATTTCTGTACACATCAATTACATATGACAATGCCTGAAATGTAAAAAATGAAATTCCTATTGGCAGGGCAATTCCCGGAATCTTTATATTAAGTCTTCCTGCATAATTAATATTTTCCAAGATAAATGCTGTGTATTTAAACACACACAGCACACCTATATTACAAATAACTGCTATTATTAAGACAATCTTTTTTCCTGCTATATTATTAGCCTTACTAAATCTTCCCTCCATCAAACCAAATATGTAATTAGCTATTATTGAACCAATCATTAATAATACATATATTGGTTCTCCAAATGCATAAAATATTAGGCTTGCGATAATCAATAATGTATTCTTCCCCTTTATTCCCGGCACTATAAAATATAATGCGCAGACAATAGGCAAAAACACAAAAAGGAATATTGCCGAACTAAAAACCATAATCTGCTCCTCGTAAACGTTGTCTGTATTTCTTAACGTCTTATCTATGTTTTTATTAGATTTTTCTCTTGTCTACCGGATGACAATTGTAATTCTTATACGATAAATTATAGTACTTGTTATAATCCTTTGCTCTTGCAAATAAAGCGTCATATACTTTTCCGTTTAATTCAACCCATGCATGTTCTGAATCATGTGCTACATAAACAGTCTTATATCCTGCCTCATGAACAAGGAAAGCAAGTGCTGCTGACTCTGAAACACAACAGCCGTCTCCATGGATAAATATATCATCTGCAAATGTAGATTCCCAACCTTTCTGCTTATAAATCTTTTTAAGGAATCTATATCTCTTATATGGACGTTTTGCAATCCAGTCAAAACATTTTCTTAGTTTCTGTTGCTTTGTATCTGTATATTTGCATAATTCATTTAACTGCTTTCTTGCTCTCATCATTGTTTTGATTTTGGCAACGCTAAGGTCAGTCTGCTTAGCCTTTCCGGCTTTGTCAAGCTTAATGCCGTCAACAGTACATTTCTTAGCCATCTTTCCATTAGTACGTCCGAAATAGTAATAGTCCTTTTTGTACTTAGCCCAACCTGTAACCATTACTCCTTTTTTATCAAAAAGGTATGTTTTATTCTTTACTGTAACTAACTGGTTCTTTATTTTTTTGCCTGATATCTTGCAATAAGTCTTGCCCTTTTTAGTTTTAAATTTTGCAACAGGGGTTTTCTGTTTCTTACTGTTTGCTTTTATTGTTTTATTATTTGAATCTTTGTTATTTTTGTTTACAGTTTCTTTATTGTTTAAATCTGTATTGTTTTTGTTTACAGTTGTTTTCGTTACGTTACTTTTGTTTTCCGCCTGATTTGTTGTAGTTGGTGTTTTGTCATTTGTTACTGCTGTCGTCGTTACTGCGCTTATCATTCCTACGCAAATCATTACTACCAGAAAAATCATTATTTTCTGTATCATATTTTTCGTTCTTGTGTTCTTCTCTTTCATCTTTCTGTGCTCCCTTCATTTTCCATAACCTTAGTTATCCCGTTATGTCAATCGTAAAATATCAGATAACCTTCCCCACATTTTAATCAAGTAATATCATGTGATGTCATTGTGATATTTGCTATGTACATAATAGCACTAAAAGTTTTATTTTCAAGCTGTTTTTTCCGTAATTTTATAATATTTTTATATTGTTTCTTAATGTCATATTTTAACTACATTTAGGCTACATTTTGGAATAATCTTATTACATTTTCATTACATTTTTAACAAAGAAAAAACTATTTTCATAACATTTATTTAATCTGACTTCGATGTTCCAAAAGAACAATCTATGTAATCAGATTTACCTTATGAAAATAGTTTTTCTATAATCATTTAAATTATATTTTTACGATATGTTTTACGGACGCTGTCCAAGTCCACCTTCCAATGTTATTGTTTCGCCTGTCATAAATTTAAAATCCGGTGAAGCAAGCTGAACGCAAACACGACCGATTTCTTTTTCTACATCGCCATAATGTCCCATAGGTGGCATTTTAACGTTAGCCTTAAATGCTTCCGGATAAGCTTTTTCAAAGTTTTCAAGTTGTGCTGTCCATGCTAGTGGGCAAACAATGTTAACATTAATTCCATCCGGTCCCCATTCTGTTGCTGCAACTCTTGTCAAACCTCTGATTCCTTCCTTAGCCGCCGCATATGCACACTGGCCATAATTTCCAAACAAACCTGCGCCTGACGCAAAGTTGATAACTGACCCCTTAGTTTCTTTCAAATATGGATAGCATGCCTTCATATAATGAAATGTTGCATATAATCCTGAGTAAACTGCTAAATCAAACTGTTCAGTTGTATGGTCTGCCAATGTTACACCTGAGGCAGATGCCTGTGCATTATTAATTAACACATCAATTCTTCCAAAGGCTTCCATTGCCTGCTTTGCAACGCTTTCAGCTAATGCTTCATTATCAGCGCCTGCACTTATGTCTGCCTGGACCGGAAGAACCCTAATTCCATATTTTTCTTCTAATTCTTCCTTGGCATCAGTAAGCTTTTTAACATTTCTACCTGTAATTACAAGATTGGCGCCTTCCTTGGCATATGCTGTAGCTATACCATATCCTATAGATCCACAACTTCCGTCGCTTAAGACTGCTCTTCCTCCGCCTGTAATAATTGCTGTTTTCCCTTTCAATGTACCCATATCATTACCTCCTACAAAATATGTTACTATTACTTTATATTAATTTTTTTGTAAGAACTCCAGTCACCATAATAATTCTTATTGTCTGACTTATAATATGCTCTTACCCTTACAAAATAATTCTTTCTATTTTTTATCTTTGATAAAGTTCCTGTACTCTTTCTTGCAGAAATTCTTCTATATTTGGCTCTGGAAGTTGACTTTCTTCGACCATATTGAAGCTGATATCCGGATGCATTATAAACATTGTACCAGCTTACTTTAATTTTCTTCCTGCCTGTACGTTTAATTTTTAAATTTGAGACTTTTGATGGTTTAATTATAACAGTAAAAGTTGCTTTTACACCACTTCCGTCTGTTGTCTTAGCTATTACATTAACTTTTCCCGGTTTATAAGCTCTTAAAATTCCTGTGTTTGTATCAATAACAGCACTTCCCGTATTACTTACTTCCCACTCAATATCTTTTGCAGTTGCATTGTCAGGTTTTACAATAGCCTTCAATCTTATTGTTTTGTTAACTGAAACCGTCTTATTTCCTGTAACGGTTATGCTTTTCACGTAATTATTAAATGAATAAGATATTGAATATATTCTCTTATACTTTCCTGTGCTCTCCTCATCTTCAGTTAATACTTTTATGTAATACACACCGGACTTTAAAGTAATCTCTTCGCTATACTTAACTGATTTTCGATATCTTCCGCCTTTAACTTTTTCTTCTTTTATAAGAGACAATTCGTTGTCATATAACTGAAAAGTGGACTGTCCTGCATTGGATTTATAATTGATAATAACTTTGCTCTCTTCGTCTATAATTATCTTATAATATTCGCACCCATGTTTCTCTGAAAGTGTTGTAGTTACACTTTCATCTTTCTGCAACTCTCCTGCATTCCCAATAGTCTGACTTATATCGTTATTATCTGAATTATCCAAATCTGATTCTGCTGCATTGGTCTGTATCATCAAGGCAAACACTACACAAAATACTAATATAATTCCTGTCAATGTACTCTTAACTATATCCTTCACTTTGTCTCTCCTTCATACCCCTGATTATAACACATTTATGGTACGTTTTCTTTATTTTTGTTGCATATTTTTTATCATTTGCAGTAGCTCCATATCCTCAGCCTGTACCTTAATATTAGCCTTTAATGGTTCACCGTCAGGTGGGGTAACAGTTAGTTCGATTACACTGCCTTCTTTTACTTCCGGCTGGATTCTTGCAAAAAATTTTGGAAGCATTGGATGGCGTGTGACAAACTTTTCAAACCTGCCTTTAAATTTCATCATATCTAATGGATTCATTGTTTTTCTCCTTTTCGCTGACTTTTCCAAATAAGTTCAGATTTTTTTATGCAAACACGTTAATTTACTTATTGTTTGCTAATAAAAAATTTCTGAACTTAATATAAAAGCCATATACATTGGTATATATTAACAGTAAAGTTATTTATGTGTCAACGATATTCAATCTAGGCTATGCAATATGAATAAGATTTGATGGTATGATAGATTTCGTATCTCCTATCTTTTACCATATATAAATTTGGTGCCAAAACACTAAAGTTTTAATTACACCGATTGTGGTCTGCTTCGCATTTCCACAATCCTATACAATATTTATTCTTAATTTTGGTAGTGTTTTGCCTGTGTATTGTACATATTGTAATAGAAGCCTTTTTGGTTTTCCATTAGTTTGTCATGGCTTCCGTCTTCTATTATTGTACCACCATCAAATACTATTATTCTGTCGCAGAATCGGCATGATGATAGTCTATGTGATATGTAGACTGCAGTTTTGCCTCCTACCAGTTTATCGAAGTTGTTATATACTTCAAATTCAGCAATTGGATCTAGTGCTGCTGTTGGTTCATCAAGTACTACTATTGGTGAGTCTTTGTACAGGGCACGAACTATTGCAAGTTTTTGTGCCTGCCCGCCTGACGGCTCTATTCCCGATTCATCAAACATCTTGTATAGATTTGTATTTTGTTTGTCTTTCAATGAGTTAATCCAACTGTCTATTTCTACTATTTCACATAGTTCATTTATCTTATTCTCAACATCCGGATATTTGTTTTGTCCCATATCTATGTTGTCTTTTATGGAAAATGCCATAAGTTTGTAATCCTGAAATACTACTGAAAGCAAATCAAGATATTTGGAGTATTCTATGTGGTTTATATTCACTCCATTTACAAGTATTTCTCCTTCCGTTACTTCGTACAGTCTGCAAAGTAATTTTATGAAGGTTGTTTTTCCTGCACCGTTTTTTCCTACTATTGATAAGTGCTCTCCTGAATGAATTATTGTATTTATGTTTTTTAGAATATAAACATCTGTATTAGGATATTTAAAACTTACATTTTTAAATTCAATTGAAACACCATTATTAATATTAGGAACTACTGCATTTTTGCTTTCTTCGTATTTTCTGTCGATTTCTGCCTGTTCTATGTAATCAATATAATATTTCAGAACTGATGCCGTATATTTTAATTCCAACAAGCCTCTTGAAATACCGTTAAGTGCTTCCGTAAACTTAAGTATAGCCTGTACCAAACTGCTGAAATCACCTACTGTAATCTTTTCTGTCAAAGTATTTATGCCAAGAATAATATAAACTACAATATCGCAGACTTCTGTTGTCGTTACTGCGGCTTTATCCTTATTCCATATTTTCATTTCACTTTTCTTTGACAGATTATAAATGCCGTTGCTCTGCTTTTTCTGGTTGTCTATAATCATATCGTCTGAATGATATATTCTAATGTCCTTAGCATATTCACCTGTTGTAAGTTCATCAATATAATAATCAACAACACGGTCCATTTCCATAGCTTCTGAAAAATACTGTTCCTTTATTTTTGTTGTTTTCATTGTTATATATGTGTTAACTACGAAGCTTAACAATACAGGAATTATCAGCCACACAGAGCATTTAACTACTATGTAAATAACACCTGCAAGGACTAAAATATTACTCAAAAGTCCTACTATACCATCTGTAAGTCCCTGAATTAAATTTGTCTGCTCAAATGCACGTCCTGCTTTATTTATACTGTCTAACATTTCTGAATTTTCCGTGTATTCAAACTTCATTTTCATAGTGTTAGAACTAATTTCCATATGAAGCATTCTGTCAAACCGGTCATTACAATAATTCTGCTTCTCATTGGCAAACTTGTTTCCTACTACGTGAATGTATGTACCAATACATATGAACGCAACCCAGAATATTATCATATTCATGTTTCTGTTCTGCTTATATACAATCTCGTTAATTAAATACTTTGAGCCAATAATTGAAACAAAAGGTCCTGCCGTACTGATTATGACTGACATTAATATGTATAAATAATATATAGGAAGATGTTTCCATGCAAACTTTGCAAAATATTTTGTGCAAAACCAAATATCTTTTATTCCGCCAAAAAATTTGTTTAACATACCTCACCCTCCTTATCTTTGTAATATTGAGCCTGAACCTGGAACATATTTCTGTATTTTCCATTGGCTTTAATTAGCTGTTTATGAGTGCCCTCTTCAATAATTCTGCCATCTTCAAACATAACTATTTTGTCACAAAATCTTGTACTTGAAAGTCTGTGTGAAATAAAAATAGCAGTCTTTCCCTTTACCATTTGATTAAATTCCTGATACATTCTGTCTTCTGCCAATGCGTCAAGTGCCGCTGTTGGCTCATCCAAAACAAGAACTTCTCTGTTCTGATAAAGCGCCCTTGCCATGGCAAGTCTTTGTCTTTCTCCACCTGACAAATCAACACCGTTAGGGTCAAATATTCTAAGAAGCATAGTGTCTATTTTGTTTTCATATTTGTTAATCTTTTCATCCAAACCACTTCTTTCCAAAGCCTCCATTGTTCTGTTTTTGTCCGTCTCATTTTCAGGCTTCATTGAAATATTCTGCCATACCGGAAAAGCAAAAATTTCAATGTTTTGGAACACAGGCGCAAATATTTTAAAATATGTATCTATGTCATACTTCTTTACATCAACTCCATTAAGAAGAATCCTTCCCTCTGTTGGCTCATAAAGTCTCATAAGAAGCTTTGTTAAAGTTGTTTTTCCTGCGCCGTTAATACCAACTACCGCCAACTTGCTTCCCGCTTCAATAGTCAGATTAATATTCTTTAGAACATATTTTTCGTGTCCCGGATATTTAAAAGATACGTTTTCAAATTTAAACTCAAATTGCTTCAAGCCTATATTCTTACTTACGCCCTGGCCTTTTTCAATGTCAGGCTTGTCCTCATTCCAGTCCAAAAATGTTCTAAAATCGTCAAGTTCCATTCGGTTCATATTCATCCAAACCATATTGCAGAACATATCTGTCATAGCTGTGGAAAATGATGCGACCAAACCTATGTATAAAACAAAATCAGAAATGCTCATTCCCTTATTTAAAACCATATAAATCAATACTACGTATAGTAATAAATTCTGAAAAAGGCGAAGAAAACTCATCTTTGCCTCGCACATTACCCATTTTCTGTGATTTTTTTTGCAGGCTGCATAATAAACTGTATTTATGTCTTTCCACGTCTGTTCAATAAAATCCTGCATTTTAAATAATCTTATGTCTTTGGCATATTTAAAATCTCTTGCTGTGGAAGAAAAATAATAATTTTTTCTAAAATTAGATGACATTGCATCTCTAAAATTTACTTTCGTCCACTCCATTGTTGAATCAAGGATTTTATATATAAAATATGAAATAACTACCAGCACCAAAATTATCAAAGGATTAATTACTGCTATTGCCGCACCTGCTATAACTACAAGTACAATATTTGAAAGAATATTACTTCCTCTTCTACAGTAACCACTAATTCCCTGATAGTTATACATTGCATGTTTTGATCTTTCAATCAAATCAAGGAAATCCGGATTTTCCATATTTTTAAAATCTGTTGTAAATGATTTTCTGAGATATTTTGAAACTAACCCCTTATATACCTTGTCCCAGGCATATTCGCCTACATATTGAGCCTTTGTGTTGATAAGCTTTACTACAAGAATTATAATTCCCACTGCTACCAACACTTTAATCATTGTGTCTGTTGTAACTTTATTTTCTACTAATGCCAATACAATCTTTGGAATATAAATTCCAATAAGCATATACAATGCCGACAATACTCCCACTACAATCATTGCTATAATAAACTGATTGTTTAACTGCCATGTCAGCTTTACTGCATATACAAAATTGTTAAACATTCCATGCTTAGTCGCCTGTATTCCTTTTCGCTCCCTTTCGTGAGATGCAGAAAAGAAATTCTTAATTGCCTCCAATATTCTTCTCATATACATTCCCTCTTTTACTTTCATTGTGGGGTTCCTATGGTAACCATTGCAACTCTTTTTATTTTCGCAACTCTATGCAACTTTTTTTGCAACTCTTACAACTCTTTTTGCAACGAACTTTTCGGGGATAAATAATAGATTTTAACAAATTTAGAATTTGATTAGAATAAATTATTGATTTTTCAATACTCCCTCTTTTCTACACTAAAAACAGTATAACATAATATCTATGATTTTGGGAAACTATTTAAACTTATAAGTTGCGCGTTCCTACAAGCGATGCGCATTCAGAACGAAATGCAGACATGGAGAGCTTGCTCACCAACGGTTGTATTTCGTCCTAAATGCGAATGACACTCTGTCACGCTATGCTTATATTTTACTATCCTATGTATCTTTCTATAAACGCCAAAAAAGAGCTATATTTCAATACTTTTAGTACCAAAATATAGCCCTTTATTATCCTTATTTACTACTCTCAAAAAATTTGTTTCTATAATGCTTCCTTGATTGCAGTCATTAATTCATCATATGTTTCAAAAGCAGGAAGTTCAGGATATTCTTTCTTGATTTCATCTGTGCTTCTGAATAAAAATCCTGCCTTACTTGCCTTAATCATTCCAAGGTCATTGTGGCTGTCGCCGCTGGCAATTGTGTCATATCCGATTGACTGCAATGCCTTTACTGTAGTAAGTTTTGAGTTTTCAATTCTCATCTTAAATCCTGTGATTTCTCCATCTTCTGCTACTTCCAATGAGTTACAGAAAATTGTAGGATAACCTAACTTCTTCATTAAAGGTCCTGCAAACTGTGTAAATGTATCACTAATAATAATTACCTGAGTGATCTCTCTTAATTCATCTAAAAATTCTTTTGCACCAGGCATAGGATCAATCTTTGCAATTGTTTCCTGAATTTCCTTAAGTCCTAATCCGTGCTCTTTTAAGATGTTAATTCTATAATTCATAAGCTTATCGTAATCAGGCTCATCTCTTGTTGTTCTCTTAAGTTCAGGGATTCCTGTTTCTTCTGCAAATGCAATCCATATTTCAGGAACTAATACTCCCTCTAAATCTAAACAAACAATATTCATTTTCTCGTTTCTCCTTTAGTCCATTAAAAGTCGTACATTCACACTGTACAGTTCAACATTGTAGCATACTTTTTTTGATTTGTCTAAAAGTTATATTTCTCTTTATAGCACTTGAAAGTTATTAATGTATTTACAGATTATTTTTTATGTATTCTTTTACTAATTCTGATGCATTATCTTCATTATAACCATTTATTACAATAGTTATTTTTTGACCATATCTTGCTCCAAAAGATATAACCTCTGTAATGTTTTCAACATTTGTTATTTTTTCTCCTTTAAGAATAAATATCTGTGTTCCAAGTTTTTTCGCAATGTCAGCCAATTCTGCTATTGGTCTTGCATGCAATCCGTCCACATTATTTATTATATGGTCTATTTGAATCATAACTACATCTCCTTACACTTATAATTTCCGTAATTACTTTTATTCATACTTTCTTAGTCTTATAATTCCTTTAATGCTTCATCAAGGACTTTCTTTGCATTCATCATTCCAAAGTCCTGAGCTGCAATTGCCATTACAGGAATACCTTCTGCCTGTTTTTTAATGTCATCTAATGCGAATCTAATCTGAGGTCCTAACAAAATAATGCTTGTTTCTTCAAGATTATCGCCTAACTCTACCATAGGGGTGGCATCAACACTTGCTTCTAAACCTCTTGCCTTAGCTTCCTGCTCAAGTTTCATTTTCATGATACCCGTACTCATTCCTGCATTGCAAACTAATAATATCTTCATGCCTTGCTCCTTTCCACATAATTAAATGTATTTATGCCTGAACACTTTCTTCCAGCTGTTCTTCTTTAATTTTCTGTTTCTCATAAATTTTAAAGAATGGTAAGTATATAATCATATCTATAATAATTAATACGCAAACCAATATCAACGCCTTAACGTCCATTGTATCAATTAGACCACCTATTGGACAGAACATATTCCAGCTTGCATATGCAAATGTTTTTGCTACAATTCCTGTACTCATGGCGATGTATGTAATTACACCATTTAAAGGCATTACTACTATAAATGGCAACATCATTGTTGAATTATACATAAGTGGCAATCCGAATATTAACGGTTCATTAATATTGAATAATGATGGGATAATTGCAAGCTTACCAATTGTTTTAATCTGTTTTGACTTACTGAATAATGTAAGAATTGCAAGTCCTAATGTTGCACCACTACCACCGATAGCCATAAATGTCCACCAGAAAGGTTCTGTAACAATATATGGAAGTGCTATTGCTGCTGTTCCTGCTGCAAATGCGGCCTGGTTTGCTGTATAATTGTTCATTAAGAATGTATCCAATGGTCCTGTGATAACAGTATCATGAATACCGAACCACCAGAAAATCATTACAATTACTGCTAATATAACAACTCCCCAAACACTGTCTACCATCTTAACAACAGGTGTCATAATAAGCTGCATAATTGTCGGAATCCCTGCACCTGTAAAGTTTAATAATATTGCGTTAACTGTTCCAACTGCTACCAAAACAATTACGATTGGCACAAGGTTTCCTATTGATTCAGCTAATGCAGGAGGTACTCCGCCACCTTCCAAGTTAATATATCCGATTTTTCTATCAGATAAAAATCTATATAATTCAAATGATACAATAGTTACCAAAATCGCTGTAAACAATCCTTTTCCATCTAAATAATCAAAAGATAATGCTCCATCTTTATTCATAGTTGCTGCAATCATAAAAGATGCAACTGAGACAGCAATAGTTACCCATGACTTTTCCATTTTGTAATGTTTGCTTAAATTAATTGCTAACCCTATTGATGACCAAAGCGCAATTAACGACATTGTTACCGAGTAAACATACCCCAAAGCCGGTCCTGTAAATGCGGCAACATTTGCCCATCCGTGCATAATTGCTTTAAGTACACCTGAATCCATGGTTGTATAATCCATTGGTGGTGATATAATAATAAGAGCAAAACTTCCTATAGTAAATAGTGGAATTAAAGCTAGGAATGTGTTTTGCAAAGCCTGAAGATATTTCTGTCTTGCTAATTTATTTGCAAGTGGAGATATCTTCTTTTCAATCCAGTTACTAATTTTTTCCATTGTAACTTCCTCCTTTTTCATTTATAAATTTTTTATACCAATGATAACTGTCTTTTGGAATTCTCTTACAATTATCATCAAAGTCTATGTATACTAAGCCGTAACGCTTTTTGTATCCGTTTATCCAACTATACACATCCATTGTTGACCATACAAAATACCCTCTGCAATCACAACCATTGTCTATAGCCTTTTTAATCCAATCTACATATCCCTGTAAGAAATCAATTCTATATTGATCATGGATTTCTCCGTTTTCCACCTTATCATATTCACCTAAACCATTTTCTGTAACTATAATAGGTGTGTCAGGATATAGTTCTTTAAACTCCATAAGCATATCATATACTGACTTAGGATAAATTTCAGTTCCCCAAGGAGTTTTTTCTGTATTTGGATCATCATCTAAAGCACACCAATCCTTGATTTCCATCTCTTCGTTTTTAGATGAATCACCTGTATTATTTGCTTCCATTTTTGTTTCTCCACCTGAACAAGGTTTAACTAAAAATCTGCAATAGGCATTAACTCCAAGGTAATCAACTGTACCTTCTTGAAATACTTCCTTATCTTCCTCTAACATATATGATAAATCATATCCTAACTTTGTAAGATGTGACACGTATTCATCAGGATAATATCCCTTTATGCAAGTATCATTAACAGATGTATTAAAGAAAATATCAGCTAATCTTTTAGCTTCTCTATAACCTTCATTATCTTTTAAAATCTCAATAGGATAACTGTCACTTACAAGTCCAATCATTCCCTTAAAGCCCATATTTCTATATGCCTTAATGGCTCTTGCACTTGCCAACATTAAGTGATACATTGCTTTCCAACGTCTTTCCAAGTTTTTAACATTAGGAGGGTAGTTTCCAAAACCATAACAGCAAAGTGTTTCATAATTTGGTTCATTAATTGTTGCCCAGTAATTAACTTTATCTCCAAACTCTTTAAAACATACTTTTACATATTCTTCATATGCATCAACTGTGGCTCTGTTTTCCCAGCCACCCTGTTCAAACATTGGTTGTGGCAAATCGTAATGATATAAAGTAACTAAGGGTTCAACATTATATTTTCTACATGTATCAATTACTCTGTTGTAAAAATCTATTCCCTCTCTGCTTACTTTGCCTACTCCATTTGGAATAATTCTTGTCCAGGCTATTGAAAATCTGTAAGCATTCTGATTACCTTCCGCTAACATTCTAATGTCCTCTTCGTATCTGTGATAATGGTCATTTGCCACATCGCCGGTAACAGGATTAACATTGTTTTTTTCACTGTGGCAGAAAGTGTCCCAGTTAGACATTCCCTTACCGCCTTCTTTCCATGCGCCTTCACATTGATATGCTGCAGTGGCACTTCCCCATAAAAACTTTTTGTCCATTAACTTAATTTCTCCTTATACAATGTTATAAACTCTTTTGCCACACGTTCATACATTATTGTTGTCATTAAATGGTCCTGTGCGTGAACTAACATTATGCTATACTCAATATCTTTTCCCTGAGCTTCCTTTGCCAGCAACTCTGTCTGTGCATTGTGAGCATTTGTTAATTCACTTTCTCCTTTTTTGATTAACTCATCAGCCTCATCAAACTCACCATTTCTGGCTTTTTCAACTGCTTTAAAGAATGATGAAAATGCATCTCCTGCATAACTTATAAGCTGAAAAGCAACCATCTGTGCTTCTTCTCTATTCATTGCTTTCTCCTTTCGTTTTTTGTTTATGCCATTATTATATTTTATAAATTTTTCATTTACAAATCATCTTTTGCGGTGTACACCGCACCTATATATTTGCCTGTATTTTTCTAATGTTGTATAATTTAATTACTTTAATAATTTATGATTACATTTTATATTTTTAAGGAGATATTTGTATGAATAGATTTACTGATCGTCAGAAAAAAATAATTAAGGAAATACATAATTCCAATACTTTCATTACAGGTAAATCTCTAAGTCTGATTCTTAATGTTTCACTTAGAACTATTCAATCTGAAGTTTCTGCCATTAACAAAGTACTGCATTTAATACTTTCTACTAACAGAGGCTATAAGATTGATGATAATCTGTATAAAACAATGGATTTTACCGCCATTGAAAAAGAGCAGAATTTAGAACATATTATCGTTAAAAAAGTATTTTTCCACAATCCACATTATAATATTGATGATTTGGCAGACGTTCTTTACATAAGTACTGCAACCTTAGAAAAATACTTTAAAAAAATTAATGAAACTCTTTCTGATTTTGATTTAAAAATAATTAGAACCAATAATACTGTTTTTGTTTCAGGAAATGAACTAAATAAAAGAAAATATTTAAACAAAATTATTTTTGATGAAATCAATCCTGCCTTTAATAGTATTGATAATTTGAATAATTATTTCGAAGGAATTGACGTTGACAAAATTAAAATTATTATTCTCAATTCAATAAATAAGTATCACTATTACGTTGACAATGCTTACTACAACAACATAATTGTAAATATAACCATTGCTCTTTACCGTATGCGTACCGATCACTATGTTTCAGAACCTTTAAGAAATATTAGCGACAAGGCTGAAACTATAGAGTCAAAAATTGCTACGGAAATATGTACACAGTATTCAGCTCATTGCAATATTAATCCTTCTGAAGATGATATTTTTTATATTTCATCACTTCTTGAAGGCATAATTAAACCTATAAGCAAGGATACACAATCTATTTCACAAGATATTTTGACATCTGATTTTATTGAAGAAATCCGTGAAATTTTATTAAATGTGTTTTCTTATTATATGTTGGAAATTAACTTTGATGAATATCTTTATAGTTTTGCCTTACATATATATGGTTTAATTAAGAGAGCAAACAGTATACAATCTTCAGGCAATGACTTTTTAAATAACATAAAAAAGAATTGTCCTTTTATATACGATGTTTCTGTTGGTATTGCTCAGAAATTAAATAAAAAATATAATATTAGCATTGCTGACTCTGAGATTGGATATATTAGTATACACATAGGCTACTTAATTGAATCTTCCAACAGTGATTCAGATAAAGTTTCCGTACTGCTTTTATGCCATGATTACCATGACATTAATTCGAATATTGAAAAGAAATTATTAGACAATTATCAGAATTTTATTACTTTAAAATTATTCACAACCGATAATAGTTCCGCTTTGATTAATGCTTATTCAGATTTAATTGTAACAACAAAACCGTTAAATCTCATTGGCAAGGAAGTTATCGTTGTTTCTCCATTTTTTACAATTATGGATCAAATAAATGTTGATAATGCTATTCACAAATGTTTAGAAAATAAGCAAAAAATTAAACGCAACAATATGTTGTCCTCATTTTTTGATGAAAAACTTTTTTTCAAGTCTAATAATTTTAAAAATAAAGAAGATGTCATTAGATTTTTAGGACAAAATGTTATTGATTATGGATTATGTGAAGAAGGTTTTGTTGAATCTGTTTTGGAACGTGAACAACTTTCGTCAACTTGCTTTTTTGATACTTTCGCAATTCCTCATGCCCTTGATATGAATGCTACCCATACAATGATTTGTGTTCTCACAAGTGAATCGGGTATACAATGGGATGACCATGTTCTACATATTGTTCTTATGCTGGCTGTTCAGCAAAATGACAGGAAAAAATTTATGGAACTTTATAATGGTATTGTTCAAACTCTTGAAAAGCCTGAAAAAGTAAATAAATTAGTATTGGCTGATAATTTAATGGATTTTTTGAATCAGCTTCTTGAAAAATAAATTTTTATAAAATGACCTTTGGGCACAACAGTTAGCTTTCATATATTGGCTCAAAATCATCTGCTCCATGACCGCATAACGGACAGGCATAATCTTCCGGCAACTTACTTCCCTCATAAACATAATTGCAAATCTTACATCTCCAACCAACAATTTTTTTGCCATCTTCTTTTGCAGATGCTGCATTGTTTTTCGGCTTTATTTCATTTTGATATTTTGCATAAGTTATAGGTTCTTTATCGCTTAATACCTTTGCATCAACAACTTCTGCAATAAATAATGTGTGTGTTCCAAGATCATGTTGCTCAACAACTTTTCCACTAATAACTGCGCAGGATTGCCAGCCAAGATATGGTACATCATTACAATCTGTAGGTGGTGTAATGTTTCCAAACTTGTCCACATCTCTTCCTGACTGAAAGCCAAAATGCTTTATTGTTTCAAATGTACAATCATTGTCCAAAATGCTTACTGCAAAAATACCACTTTCTTTAATCAAATCGCAAGTGTAGTTACTGTTCAATACCGAAATTGCTATTCTTACAGGATTGCTTGCTACCTGAATACAAGTGTTTGTAATACAACCGTTAGCCACTTCACCTGCCTTAGTTGATACCATAAATACTCCGTAACTTAAATTATATATTGCTTTTTTGTCCATATCTAATCCTCCATTTCACTATATTGATTATTTTCCGTTTAGCTTTTTATTTATAATATCATAACATTTTTATGGTTCCAACATAAATACTTTGGAAAGCAATTTTTTATTTATAATTATCTATTGACTATTGTATTATACCAGATTTATTATATTTGAGAAGAAAAAGAAAGGATTTTTTATTTATTATGGACCAAGAAAAGTACAAAACGGAGAACAAAATTTTAAGGCTGTCACTGGGAGGCACCATTACTTTTACAGTATTTGAAATCATCGCTTCCTTTGTCTTAGGTTCAAAAACCGTAATGACTGACGGCATATTTGACTTGTTTGACTTATTACTATTGCTTCCAATGTTTATTTTGGTTCCTTTTCTATACAAACCTGTTTCTGAAAAGAAACCTTATGGTTTTTCTCAAATTGAATCATTACTTGTTCTTGTAAAATATATTGTTTTACTTATTGTAGTTATCAATATGATTACAAACAACATTACAGTTTTACTTCACGGTGGACACACAGTTAATGCCACAAACGTTCTTATATATGAAGCTTCTCTTTGCGTGTGCTGCATAATTATGTACCTTGTCCTTCATTATCTTAGCCGTAACTATTCCTCAATGATAATCAAATCAGAACTTTATTTGTGGAAGGTTGACATTGTAAGTACTCTTGGAATTTCAGTTGCATTTTTATTCCAGATTTTCCTTACACACAGCCCAATTAATTTTATTATTCCTTACATAGATTCTTCTGTGGCAATTATTGTTGCACTATTCCTTGTAAAAGAGCCGATTGTGCAGATTATCAAAAACTTAAAGGAATTGGTTTTATTCTCGCCTGACCAACAGATTATGGATGAAATCAGAGAAGTTGTAAATAAGGATATTAGCAATTATGAATATAGTCTTGATTTCTTAGATGTTACACAAACAGGGCGTAAAACATGGATTGAAGTCTACGTTAAAAGCAAAAATGACACTATAAAAATCAAGGATTTCAAGAAAATACAGGAACATATTACAAAAGATTTGATAGACAAATTTGACCAGATTTATGTTGAAATAGTTCCTGCTCTATAGCTTGTAACTATAATTTACGATTAAATTTCAAAAATACTTTTCACAAAGGAGATTTTAAATGAACCTTATAAAAGAAAAATACAAAGGCTTATTAGTTTGCCTTGCAATCGCAATTCCTGCCTGTATACTTGGCAAAATCTTTCCTATTATTGGAAGTGCCGTTATTGCTATCATTGCCGGTATGGTTATTGCTTTATTCTGGCAACCGGGAAAAACTTTCAAACCGGGAATTACTTTTACATCAAAAAAGATACTTCAGTATGCAGTTATTTTATTGGGCTTCGGTCTTAATCTTAACGTAATATTTAGTACCGGAAAGCAATCACTTCCAATAATTATTTGTACAATTTCCACATCTTTGATTATAGCATTCGCACTTCACAAAGCTATGCACATTGATTCAAATATCAGTACTTTAATCGGTGTAGGATCTTCTATTTGCGGTGGTTCTGCCATTGCTGCAACAGCACCTATTATTGATGCAGATGATGACGAAGTGGCTCAGGCTATTTCTGTTATTTTCTTTTTCAATGTTTTAGCTGCTTTATTGTTTCCAATGTTTGGACATTTCTTAGGCTTTGATACAACATCCGGTGAAGCCTTTGGTATATTTGCCGGCACTGCTGTTAATGATACTTCATCAGTTACAGCTACTGCTTCTACTTGGGACAGTATGTGGAACCTTGGAACTCAGACACTTGATAAAGCCGTTACAGTTAAACTTACAAGAACTCTTGCAATAATTCCTATTACTTTGGTTCTCGCTTTATTTAGGGCAAAACAGTCAGGTAGCAATTCAAATGAAGGTGGATTTAGTTTTAAGAAAGCTTTTCCTATGTTTATTTTGTGGTTTATTGTTGCTTCTCTTATTACAACAATTGCCATAAGTCTTGGTGTTCCATCATCAGTATTTGCACCACTTAAAGAGCTTAGCAAATTCTTTATTACTCTTGCCATGGCTGCCATCGGTCTTGGCTGTAATGTTGTCAAGCTTATCAAAAATGGTGGCAAACCTATTTTGCTTGGCGGCTGTTGCTGGATTGGTATAACTTGCGTAAGCCTTTTACTTCAGCACGTTTTAAGCATTTGGTAAATATAGAATTTAGTGAGCATATAATTTGGTAAATAACGACACTTATTCCAATGACCTCCTATTGCTTAAATATTACAAAATTGTTACAATTCTTTTTGTGATTGGCCAGTACAAATCTTAAAATAAGGAGGAGGAAACTATGTGTTTTAAATTCAATAGTTGCGACCAGTTATTTAACGCTATTTGCAAATTCTTTAACTTTGGTTGTTAATTAGTTATTTTTATAAAATAATATTCATATATGCTTTTACACAAAAAAACAGAGGACGATGTTTTGTTTGCTTGTTAGATGTTTAATCTAATGAAAGCAAGACGCACCTCTGTTTTTTATATACTTATTTAAAAATATTTTCTATTATTTCTTCACTATTTTTTATTAATTTTATTATCCATCACGCCATCGTAAATTGATTTTGCTATATCCATTAACTCATTTTCAGCTTCTATATCACTTGTATAAGGATATTTTTCTGACATAATATTAAACAATGTTCTTAGTTTCTCAGCCTGTTTACTATCCTTGTTATGGAGCAATTCATATGTATATTTCGTTCTAAGGATAGCCGGAAATTTCTTCATACTTTTCATAAATTTTTGCAAATCTTTAGTATAAAACTCCTCTGCCTCAATAATATTTCCGTCAATAAGTTCACAATAAATGTAATCGCAAATCAGAAGATATCTGTACACTCCAACTAATACCATATTGCTTTCCAGCACTTTTTTGATTTCTTCTTTTGTCTGCTCAAACTTATGCATCGCCATTAATCTGTTACAATAAAAAACTTTTATGCTTGTAATCATTGGATTATCATTTTTCCCATCTATACTTTCGAACCATTCTTCCGGCATTTCCCTGATTCCGATACCTTCAGCTAATGCTCCGTTCATTTTTAGTTGAACCCATAAAGCCTTTAACGCATCCTTGTCACTGCCTAATTGTACTGCATTATATCCGTCATTATTAATATCTCCTACTTTCATCGGAATACCATTAACAACTGCTGAAGCAAATCCCATTATTGCAGACATTATCATTGCCAATGACAATAACTTCCATAGACTAATCAAATATATAACAATAAAAATAAGGGATGTAATCACATTTAAAATAACTCCACCTAAATTATAAAGAACATATGGCATCTTACCATCTATAAGTTCCGGTGGTGACATTAAACATTGACCGCCTGTTCCAGCCAACGAAATGTTTTTGATTTTTAATTTTCCGTTTTGTTTAATAAGTATCACACTGAAAATTCGAAATGAATTAAATTTATATCCTGTCATCAATCCAAAGATTAAATGCCCACCTTCATGGATAATAACATTTACCATATAGACTATGTACATTAAAAGAATTAATTCTAAAAATTTCATCAATTCATTCCATACACTTATATCTTCACCTAGCGTTTCATCCATTGTAACCATATAAGAGCCAATTGCAGCTCCACATAAGGCTCCTGCAATTACAAATGTAACCACAACAAGCCATTTCATATCTAATTTTTTCATACTTCTTTCTTTCTAGTTTTTTATTAATATTAAAATTCAAGTCTTATTTTATACTTTATTAATTTTTTTTGCTATCAACCTTAAAGCAATTTCATTAATTTACAGTTCTCAATGCCTGCGTCCCAGAATTTTTCCAAAGGAATATTTTGCACCTGACACACAATGCTTGAATCCATTGCTCCATGTCCCACAATAATAACATCCTTACCTGCATCTAACTGTGGCTGAACTACTTCTTTAAGAAAACTTCCTGTTCTGGCAAACAAATCATCAAAAGTTTCTCCATCTTCCACACCCGGATAATTAGCCGGATCCTTAAACAACTTTCTAATAGGGCTTCCCTCTATCTGAGACGGATGTGTTACACCTTCATACACGCCAAAACACATTTCCATAAGCCTGTCGTCATATACAATAGGAATGTTTCTTCCTTCCAAAACAATTTCGGCTGTCTGCTTTGCCCTGACAAGCGGTGAGCAATAGCATATGTCAAAATTAACATCTTTATATTTTTCTTTGGCTTGCTCTGCCATCTGAATGCCTTCTTCATTTAATGGAATATCTGTACGACCTTGAAGCTTATGCTTGGCATTCCAATCTGTTTTTCCGTGTCTCATAATATATAACATAACTTTTCTCCATATCTTTTGCTAATCTAATATAATTTATACGGATATAAGCTTAACTCATTCAGGTTATTTTCGCAACTGTGACTTCATTGGAACAAATTCAATTTTCAGCTGCATTCCCATACCTGTTACAAGTCTTCCTAATAATATGGTAAAAATACCATATTGTCAATTACTAACATTCTCTTTTTTATTTTTATAAATTGTATTTTTTCTTACTATATGTTATGCTTTCTAAATACACCTAAAAAGGTAATAAGAAAGGTAAAAATATTATGAAAAAACACAATGACAAAAGAAGCTCTTTCTCCGGAAAGCTAGGCTTCGTTCTTTCAGCTGCAGGGGCTTCTGTAGGACTGGGAAATATTTGGAGATTTCCTTATCTTGCTGCAAAATACGGTGGTGGTATTTTCCTATTGGTATATATTATTCTGGCCCTTACTTTCGGATATACAATGATTGTAGCTGAAACTTCTATTGGTCGTATGACTAAGAAAAGCCCTGTTGGTGCTTTTAAATCATTTAGTAACTCTAAGTTTGTATCTTTAGGCGGATGGATTAATGCCATCATTCCTATACTTATTGTTCCGTACTATTCTGTTATCGGTGGCTGGGTTATTAAATATCTTGCCGAATATATTATTGGTGACAGCAAACTTTTGGCCGGAGATGATTATTTCACCGGTTTTATTTCAGGTGGTTTTTCCGCTGAAGTTTGTTTTATTATATTTACTTTTATAACTTTAGCAATTATTTATGCCGGAGTTAGAAATGGTATTGAACGTGTTTCAAAATTTATGATGCCTATCCTTGTAGTTCTTTCTTTTATTATTATGATTTATTCGGTAACAAGACCGGGCGCTTTGGCCGGTGTAAAATATTTTCTTGTTCCTAATGTTAAGAACTTCTCATGGATGACTGTAGTTGCAGCTATGGGACAGATGTTCTATTCACTGTCTATTGCAATGGGTATTTTGATTACATTTGGCTCATATATGAAAAAAGATATATCTATAGAAGAGTCTACCAGAAATGTAGAAATCTTTGACACTGCCATTGCTATTATGGCCGGACTTATGATAATTCCTGCAGTTTTCGCCTTCTCAGGTGGCGACCCTGAAGCCTTAAAGGCAGGTCCTTCACTTATGTTTATTACAATTCCTAAGATGTTCGAAAGCATGGGACTTAGCATGGTTGTTGGTATTCTTTTCTTCACATTAGTACTATTTGCTGCACTTACAAGCTCAATTGCATTAACAGAAAGTGCTGTTTCAACATTTGAGGACCAATTCGGATGGAACAGAAAGAAGTCAACAATCATTCTTGGTGGAATTATGCTTGTTCTTGGAAGTCTTTCATCATTAGGCTATGGTCCTTTAGGCTGCGTTAAGATTATTGGAATGCAATTCTTAGATTTCTTCGATTTCTTAACTAATTCTGTAATGATGCCAATTGCTGCATTTGCTACATGCTTACTTGTTTCAAAAGTAATTGGACTTAGGAAGATTGAAGAAGAAGTACTTCATGGGGAAGGTACATTCCGCAGAAAGAAGATTTTCAATTTCATGATTAAATATCTCTGCCCATTATTTGCGGCAATAATACTATTAAGTTCAATCGCAAATGCATTTGGATGGATAACAATATAAAATTGAAATTTGTTAAATAATAGAGGATGTTGTGATAGCATCCTCTATTATTTTTTTACTTTTATGATGGATTTAATTGATAATGTGGTTTAAACTGGGCTGTTTCTTTGATGTGTTATCAAAAAGATGCCACATTTCTCTTAAATGTAGCATCTTTCACTCTTATTATTTAATTTTAACTGTTTTACTCAAACCTTTTTTGGTAAGCATCTTTTTGTAAGATTTCTTCTTACTCTTTGGTACGCTTATCTTGGCTTTCTTATTAATCTTCTTAAAAGCAGATTTTCCAATCTTCTTTAAAGTTAACTTCTTTGATTTAATTTTAATCTTTTTAAGTTTTTTGCAGTTGTAGAATGCTTTATTTCCTATCTTACTTATATTATTACCTATTGTAATGCTTGAAAGATTTTTGCACCTCTTAAATGCATTATTACCAATCGAAGTAACCTTGTAAGTAACATTTCCTATCCTAATCTGTGATGGTATTGTTGCTTTCTTAAGCTTCTTATCAATTGGGCAAACATATTCAACCTGCTGATTAATTACAGTTATGCGATAAATAGCGTTAGTTGAAATGTCCTGATAGGTACTTCCAACTGTATATTCCATATTTCTTTTTGGAATAACTTCAGTTTTTGTTGCGCCACAAGCTGTACAAGTATAAGTTTTCACTCCTTCTTCTGCATAAGTTGGCTCTGTTGTAACTTTGCCATTATTCCATTTATGACCTAACGCTTCTGTCTTTACTTTTGTTCTGCTTAACTCTTTGTTGCAGACTGTACAGTAAACTACTTCATCATAGCTTCCACCTTTTTCGCATGTGGATTCCGTGGCATTTTCAATCTTTACTTCGCCTTTAACATGTCCCTTGGCTGGAATTGTTTCTTTTTGTACATCAGTTATTTTTTGGTCATTGTATGTTCCGGTTGCTGTGTGTGTTATGTTTCCATCATCCTCGCATGTTGCTTCCGTTCTGGTTGTTTCCACATCACAGTCCACTTTAATAACATGCTCACTATTATATTCGCATGTGTACACAGCCTTACATGTACTATAATCATCTGACCACTGAAAATCCGGTCCTATGTAATTATGAATACAGATTTTGTTTACTTTAGTTGTTAAATCTGCAATATTGTATTCCTGTTTTGTAGCGTTTGAATCTGTAAGTTCATCTACAACAAGCTGGAACTTGCCTGATACATTTTCATTCTTTATAGCCTTAAAGGTCAATTTAATAACCTGTCCGTCAGCCTTTATATCGTCTGTTGACATAAAAGCAAATTTAACTTTTCCTTTATTAGATGTTGAAGCATTTGTAAATGAATTCTTCAAAATGCTCTCTGAAAATGATGAACTTTGAATCTCAAATATATCGCTATCATATTCAAGGGATGCTGTCATTGCAGCTATTCCTGAATTGCCTGCCAAATCTATTGTTACATCAAATGTTTCCTGTGAATCTATTGAATCAGGTCCATTTACTGTAAAAAGATTATCGGACTGACTGTCTAATGTTGATATTGAAGTCTTATAGCTTCCCTCAAAAACACATTCCTGTAATTGTTCATTAGTTACCACTACATCTGTTAAAGAGATATAGCTATATGTTGATTTCTCTAAAGGTATAAACTCCATATTCAGAAATTTCATCGTTGTTGTAGAACATTTATTAAAAGCATAGGCTACCTTAACAGTTCCTTCTTCAACCTTATTATATGAAACAATTAATCCTTCAACATTTTTGTTAGCTGTGACTTTCTGAAATCTTACCTGCTCCTCATTATAATGTAAAATAAAGCTTCCGGACATTACTCCTGCATTGCGACTAAAGCCAAACCTGCACTGTACTGTATCATTAGCATTAGCATCTGTAGTTCCTTCTAGGTTAACCTGATAATTATCACTAAGTGGGTTATTAACATTTATGGTTAATTGTGAATCAATATTAAAGTCTATGTTAGAAAGATTTCTGTCATATGCTTCATTTATATTCGTATTAAATACACACTGTTCGCTTCCTACGAAGTCAGCTGTATATGTAATTGCAAACAATTCTTTATCAGTTACCGACAAACCATTGCCATTAATTAATGCTATTTTAACTGTACCCTGACTCTCTTTGGCTGATGTTATTGTTGATCCAAGCTCACTGCTAAACTTGCATTCTTTATAGCTAAGCTTCTCATTGTCATATTTAATTAACATTTGATAACTGCTTAGATTAGTTATTCCTGTTCCATAATAATGTATTGTAACAACACCATTACTCTGTTCATAAGACGTCCATATTCGTGGATTTGTGTCTGCTTTTACTATTGTATTAGCAGGGACTATTGCCCCTGCTAATAATGAAACTACAAGAACGATGCTTACAATGAATTGATAAATTTTATTCTTTATTTTCATTTAAACACCTTCCTTACTTAAACTGAGTTATTTCTCCTGTTGCATACTGCAAAATTCTCATGGCATCTACTGCTGTAATCTTACCGTCACCGTTAACATCTGCTAAGCCAAGTATTGCATCTGTAGGATTATCAAGTAATGCCAGTTTCAATGCAAGCATAGCATCTACTGCCGTTACTTTTCCGTCCATATTTACGTCGCCTAATTCATAGCTTGTGGCACTTGAATTAACAAGAACAATAATGCTTGCCTTCTGGCTGCTCTTTTCAAGCGATGCTGAAATAACTGCATAACCATTGCCTTTTGCTATAATAATCCCGTCTGAATTAACTTCTGCAACTGCAGTATTACTTGATGTCCACTGAATATTTCTCTTCTGGTTACTTGTTTCATTTCTAATCTGTGCATCGGCTGTATATGTTTCATCAGCATACATTGTTACAATATCCTGTCCAAATTCCACATATGCTTCATCCTTAAATATTTCAATTGGGATTTCACACTTAGCATTGTTATAATATGCTGTTACTGTAGTAGAACACGGCTTAGTAAGTTCAAATACACATGTTCTTCCATTATCTGTTGATTCAATAAGTCTTACTGCTTCGTCATTGTATGACCAGTTAATTGTTGCTATTGAATCTAATGGTTTGGCATTTACCTTTATAGTAACAATATTTCCAACAGTTCCTGAATACTTCTTGCTTTCTGAAGTAATCTCCTTTACAGGAATCTCATTAACAGTAACATATACATATTCACTTACACCATCACTATTTATACACATTTTAGTTCCGCCACTTTGAATAGCTGTAAATGAACCGTCCTCGTTCTGTTTCAATATGGAAGAATCATAACTATATTCAACATAATCATGATATGTAGCATTAGCCTGTGATACTGTTACCTCAGGTGTAAAGGAATCGCCTATGTCTAATGTAACACTTGAATTCTTAGCCTTTATACTCTTAACAGGAACATATTCACTCTGTTCAATAAATGATATTCTATCCTGGTCATAGTCAAGATTCTCTACTTCCACACCATTAATCTTTACACTTGTAATTTCCGGTTTAGATTCAGTAGTCGCATTATAATAATAGAAATATCCTAATTTGCCGCCATTAATAGTCTGATTATCAAATTTATATTTATATACGCCTCCTGTACTACTAGAGCTAATATTACTTATTGAACTAATAAAACTCTTATCTGACATTTTAACTTCTAAGCTTTTTATTTTTCCTGAAAAGTTTGTTTTTAAATAAATATATTTTTCTATATTTAATTCTTTTACGACTATATCTTCATCATTATAAACCCTTACATTAGGATCTGTAACATCGAAAGCTTCTTTGTAACTTGATACCACTACCTGATTCTCTGTTAACTGAACATCCTTCTTTCCCATATATTCAGGCTTATATGTGAATTTAAGCTCTTTAGCAGATATATATTCTGTATCAACTTCCTTGTCATCAATTACAACTTTATCATTTTCGTTGAAATTAATACCCTTAACTGTTCCTGTCATGCTCTTTCCAACTATACCTGATTCAGCTCTAACTGCCGAGATATACGCCTTAGATTCTACCGGTACTATATTCGGTTCACCGATACTACCACTATAAGCATAATTAGTACCGTCTGTTGCCTCTATATAGTATTGCAGATTTCCAACATTCATATCCTCTGCATCAATGTGCGCTGTGTAATTAATACCTGTTGTGTTGTTCATTGTAACTGACTTATAGTTCTCTTCGCCTTCCATTCTATAGAATAAAGTTACGCCTTGTACTCCAATATTATCCTTAACTGTAGCTGTAATAGTAGCACCTACTCCATTAATTATGGAATTAAGTGATGTATGTTTAATAACCGGTGGTTTATCATCTACTGAAGCATTAGTTGTAATATTAGAAGGTCTTGATTCAGACATTGCCGTATCTACTACTGTAAAGTAATAATAATACTTCTTTCCTGCCTCGACTTTTTTGTCTTCATATTCTTTCTCTTCTGATGACAAAATAGATGAATTAATCTTCTTAAAGCTTCCTTCCTCCCCTGTTTCACTTCTATAAATATTAAAGCCTGCCATAGTGTCATATTCATCCTGGGTCCAATTAAGGTAAATACTTCCAACTCTACCTTCTGACTGCAATGTTAATGCCTCTGCTCCACTGGCAGTAACATCGAATTCAAATCTTCCCCAGTCAGTTCCTGTTGTAAGCCAATGGTCATCTGCTGCAACAGCATCCTTAACCCTGAAGTACTGATGTCCCTGATTAATAAGAACTTTAATCGGCATCTTACCAACCCATTCTCTACTACTATTCCACTGTCCTTTCAATGTATAATCAGTATATGGATCATCTGGTCCGTAAGAAACCATAGGTTCTGTGTTCTTATCCATATCTCTGTTAAATAATACATGAACATCATATGCTCCGTTACCAACAGTGTCTACCTTATCACCATTCTTATCTGTAATGTAAATATCTGAAACACATGGATAGGTTTCCTCTGATGGTTCATTTAAGTATGGACTTGTAATAATATCACCATATTGAACATTTGTATCAAAATCAACTACCTGCTTCTGAATAAGATTCTCGTCCTTAGTTCCCCAATAATTATCAGTTGCCATATAGAGCTTCTTATTATTTGTCCCTGCTATAACCTTCATCCATTGTGAAGTATCAGTACATGTAAGCCTGTTTAATATAGCATTATTTTTAAACTTTGTATTTTCTGTAATTCCTACGTATGTTGGATCCATATTAGGATTCAAAATTGTTTCATCATCTACATCTTCCGGATATTCTGCAAGATAATTATTTGATCTGTATAAAAAATCTATATTACCTTCATAATAATCTGTTGTGGAAACAATATAACTGCCAATTGGATTATATTTTGAAGGACCGTAACCTTTTATTTCTGTCTCACCTAATGACTTTATTTCTTTTGTATCCTTATCATAATAAAATCCATTTATAAGTTTTAACTCACTACTATTTTCTTCTCTTACATCTTTGTACAGACTCATTAACAATTTTGTGCTCTCTTCACTTTTTCCAACTGTTCCAATATGTCCACCATTTTTTACTAATGCTTTATTTGTAGCAAAATAACTATTCATTGATGATATATGGTCTTCTCCACCAAAATATGAATTATTTATCTCATATACTACATATTTTTTTCCATTTAACTTTCTAATCTTGCTAACGGCAGTGCATTCTTGAATATAATATGAATCTCCTGAAATATCCATAACAGATATCGAATTGTGGTTATCAACTTTTGCCATATTAATCAAAAATGTACTATTTGTGTATCCTCCTGAACTATAACTCATATTGCAATTGTCAAATAGAACAGTATTATATCTTCCATCAACATCTATAGTACGATCGAAATACGACTTATTTCTTAAATTAGACATTTTAGATTTTTCAATATAATTTCCTTTAACAAAGGAACTATCACTATTTGTTGATATTTCACCATTTCTCATTTGACGATAATAAACCTCATCATAATTCTGTGTACAATTTAGATGTGAACCGCTGCTTATGTCTATATATGGATTAGTTATATTTACATAATTCATATCCACTGTTCCATTGCCTGATTTTTCTACCTGTACTCTATATGCTTCATAGTCTTTTCCCGGGAACAGATCTATTGGCTGACTTTCCGTTCCATTAAAGTACATGTTTCCCTCTACAGATATATAAGCTATATAGTTATCCCCATATACAGAGTACTGGTCTGATGCCCAGAACTGTATCTTAGTTCCCGGTTCTACATTAACTGTTACACCTTTTGGTATTAAAAGCGAATTCTTAACTATATAGTAATTATCTGAAGTTAATGTTGTATTCTCTGTTATCTTTCCTGATAATATTGTTCCCTTTACTATATGTATGGTATATGCTGTATCTTCTAATTGGGTATAAACAGTACCGTCTTTTTCATCTAATCCATTCTTTGCCCTATAATTTATATTAAATTTTATGTTTAAATCATTAGGTGCATTTTCTTTTATCTTTACTCTTATAGGGTGTTCTACTCCTATTACTGTTTTTGAGTCATTGTATATGAAACCATTATTCTGGGTTCCAAAGCTTCCTATTTCATCTATTGCTACTTCATTATCAGATATGAATTCTACATATTGGTTATCCATTCCGTTAGTTGTAGCATTAACTGTTATGGTAACATCCTTTGCTGCTCCCCACTGATTACGAAGACCTATTGCCAAGTCTATTGTTTCACCCGGCTGAATTATTCCGTCACCATTATTTGACTTTGATATATCTTCTGAATCAAAAGCATATATTTCATCTACTGTAATATTAGGTTTAGGCTTATTAGTTAATGAAGCTGTTAGTGATAATTTCTTATAGTTATATGTTTTTTTAACATCCTCATTGCAATAAGTTATTGTGTCCTCTGTGGCTCCCACTAACTGTCCCATTATATATCTTGATGAGTATGTGCTCTTATCCTTTAATGAACTTCTAAGTATGGCAGCCTCTGCCGATACCATAGGTGCCGCCATAGATGTTCCATTCCATGTTGCGTAACGTCCATTAGGCAGTGTACTGTATATATTTACACCCGGTGCAACAACTTCGTACTCTGCATTGGCATTAGGTAAATAGTCCCAGTTAGAGAAACTTGCAAATTTATTATTTTCATCATATGCCATTACACCTATTACATATGAATATGCTGCAGGATACATGTTTGCACTAGGTAAATTATATGGGCAATCTGCTGTTGGCATACCCTCATTACCTGCTGCTGCTACAAGTACACAGCTTCCGAATGCATCCTGTAGGGCGTTTTCTATTAAGGCTGAATGAGCTGATGAACCAAATGACATATTAATTACATCTGCACCATTCTTATATGCATATTCTATTCCCTTTGCTATATCTGAAGAATATAATGTTCCGTCTGAACCCCCTGCCTTAATTGGCATTATCTTAGATTTGTAGGCTATACCCACTCCGCCTACATTGTTGTTTTCCATGGCAATAATACCTGCCACATGTGTTCCGTGACCATGGTCATCCATAGGTGTTTCATTAGGATCTATTAGGTTAATTCCGTGTACATCATCTACATATCCGTTGTTGTCATCATCAGTACCTTTCTGTCCACTTACTTCTGCGCTGTTAGTCCATATATTGTCCTGAAGGTCTTCGTGATTGTAATCTACACCTGTATCGATTACGGCAACTACTACGCCTTCTCCGGCAGTATTTCCGTATTTTTCGTTGCCCCATACTGACTCAAGTTTCTGGTCTTTTAAGTACCACTGCTTTTCCATACCTTTGTTGTCTTCTGCAGATGGAACTGATTCTTCACTTGTATAATATTTGTACACAGGTTCAGCTATTTCAACTACATTCTGATTGTTTGTATTATCTACTATGCTCCAAATATCTTTTTCTTCTGTTGTTATTTTGTAAGATACCTGCTTAACTTCTTTTCCATCATTATCCTTAATGGTATTCTCCATAATAACTTCACTGTCTGTAGCCTTAGCATCCTTGTACCACTGTTCTTCTTCTATAGGCTTAGTGTTCTTGTCTTCTTTTCTAATTACAACAAAGCCACCTTTTTTAACCTTTACGGCTTTTCTGTAATCTTCGTCCTTAGTCTCACGGATAATCTTCTGATAGTCAATCCTCTTATCAGAGTCCCCTATCTTATTATTTACATCACTTTTCTTGTCAGATACATTAGGCTCTTTAGACTTTTCAGTCTTAGTATCCTTGTTCGATACAATGTCTGCCTTTGCCACATCTGACTTGTTATCATTTGTTTTAGAAACTGTTGTTTCTTTTACTACTTTACTACTGCTGTTATCCACAAATGTTGACGTTGCAAAACCGGTTATAATTAGGGCTATTGCAAGCACAACAGCAAGTACTTTCTTCTGCCAATTCTTCATAACAAATCCTCCTTCTTCCGTTGTATTTTAATGTGTTTCATAATTTTGATTCCAGTTAGCCACTGTTATTAGAATCTTTTATAGTTATATTATAGTACATTGGATGAGGCGTTTTTTTCACAAACTGACCCCTATTAAGTTTACTCTTCATATTATCAGCTAGCTAGTTTATTATTGACAGTCACTTTAATAACTGTTATAGTTTTAAACAGTCACTTATATGACTTTTCTATTTTTTTAACTACGCAATAAGGAGAATAAAAATGACTGTTGGTGAAAATATTAAGCGCATTAGAAAGGAAAAGAGATTAACTCAAAAACAACTGGGCGAATTATGCAATCCATCTATTTCTGCCGCAACAATAAGAAAATATGAACTTAACATTTTGAATCCTAAACTAGAAACTTTGCAAAAGATATCAACCGCTTTAGATGTTTCAATTACTGATTTAAATGATGATTTAGACATGCTACTTAGTCGCTCATTAAAATATTATAATGCAATTACATCTAATGAGAAATCATTCAGTAATTATTTTAATCAATTAAATGAAGAAGGAAAACTTAAAGCAATTGAAATGGTTAAGTTGTTATTAAAAATACCTGAATATAGAAAATAGAATATACAAAATATATAGGAAACAATATACTTACCCAAGGGGCAAAAAGGGGCGTTATGGCTAATCGCCGGAAAGGAGGTTAGCTCATGGTTACATATTCCGACTTGTTTACTTACACCATTGTTATTTGTACCGTTATATCGCTAGTTTATAATTTGACAAAAAAATAAACGCCCTTTGCTTTGGATGGTAAAGGCGTTTATTTGAACATCTTACAAACAAGGCGGTTAGGTTTAATCTAACTTTTTTGCCCTTTTGTTAAGTATATTGTAACAGATTCTTGAAAAATTTCAAATATTAATTTGCAGTTATTACTATCCCCAAACTTCTTCTGCGATTTCTTTTACAAGTTTAAGTTTTGCCCACTGTTCTTCTTCTGTAAGTTTGTTTCCAATCTCACATGATGCGAACCCACACTGAGGGCTTAAGTAAAGTCTGTCTAATGGAATGTATTTTTCTGCTTCGTGTATTCTATTTATTACTTCCTCTTTATTCTCTAACAATTCCAAATCATATGATTTTAAAATCTTAGTTATAACCTTTTCATTAAAATCATTCAAAAAAAGAATTCCTATCTCACTTCTCATTTTGGCTACATCTTCAATAATCTCATATGTTTGTGTTTCCCTTAAGCTGAAATCATATTCATCCTGACCAAATTTTTTTATTAAATCAACAAAAGCGTTAACCGCAAATGAATAGTGCTGTGTTGAAACGCAAAATTTCTTCTTGCCACCATTGTCGCCCTTGTATTTATCCTCTAAAATAGCAGCCTGCTCTAACACCTGTCTTGCATATCCCAAGAAATCTTCCCCTTCCTTTGAAATGCTGATTCCCTTGTTAGTTCTGTTGAATATTATAATATTCATCTCCTTCTCCAATTCATGTATAGCATTGGTAAGGCTTGGCTGAGAAATGTACAGCTTATTGGCTGCCTCTGTTATAGTTCCTGTTTCTGCTACTGTTATTGCATATTTTAATTGTTGTAATGTCATATTTAATTTCCTCTATTTGCATACAATTATTTGTATGGTAACATTTTTTATAATACATATAAATATGTTTTTTAACTGATTTGTTTTCATAATATGTATCTGTTATAATACTCATCAGTTAAATTATATTAGTCACTTAAGCTTTTCACTAAAAACTTAATATTAAATTAAAAACTTAAACTTGTACAAAAATCTTAAAATATATAAATTTTTACAGAAATCTTAAAATATATAAACTTTTACAGAAATCTTAAAATATATAAATTTTTACAAAAAATTTAATAATATATTTAAAGTTTAAATTTATACTAAATACTTAAAGGAGGACTTTTTCAATGTCTTTATTAATTACTGTTCTGGTAACTTTTTTTGCTGGTATGGGGGCAGGTCTTGGTACCGGATTTGCTGGTATGAGTGCAGCAGCTGTTATTAGCCCTATGCTTATTACTTTTCTTGATATGGATCCCTATATGGCTGTGGGTATTGCACTTTCTTCAGATGTTCTTGCCAGCGCCATTTCCGCTTATACATATGGAAAAAATAAGAATCTTGATATTAAGAACGGAATCATTATGATGATTAGTGTTCTTGCATTTACAGTTGTTGGAAGCTATGTTTCAAGTCTTGTACCTTCAACTACAATGGGGGGATTTTCAGTTTTTATGACTTTCATTCTTGGAATTAAGTTTATTGTAAGACCTGTTATGACTACTAAAGAAGCTATGGCTGGTGTTTCTGCCAAAAAGCGTGCACTACAGTCAGTTATATGTGGTGTTTTAATTGGATTTATATGTGGCTTCATTGGTGCCGGTGGTGGCATGATGATGTTACTTATTCTTACATCAGTTCTTGGATGTGAATTAAAAACTGCAGTTGGTACAAGTGTATTTATTATGGCCTTCACTGCATTTACCGGTGCTGCATCTCATTTTGCCATTGGTGGAATTCCTGATGTAAAGGTTTGGATTCTGTGTATTTTATTCACATTAATCTGGGCAAGAATTGCCGCTGTCTTTGCAAACAAGGCCACTCCGAAAACACTAAATCGTGCAACAGGTATTATACTTGTTGTGCTTGGAATTGTAGTAATGGGATTCTCTTTTTTTAGTTAAGTTCTAATATTATTTCATGCCCCCTATTTATCGGGGGCATACCTTATACTCCTGAAATTTCATTTGGGTAGGATTTTTTTGAATTCATAAAAATAACTAGTACCCAAAAACGCAACAAAGCGGCTGCATTAATAACAATGATTATTTTTGCAGCCGCCTTTTTTATATTTAGTTTTTCATACTTTGTATTTCCACTCTCATAAACTATGGTTTTCTCTATTTTATACTATAAACTGTATAAACTATCTTACAATCCGCCTTTGGATTTTTTTCACCCGAATTTAATCCATCCGAATCCAAGTCTGAAATTTTTCCAATCTTAGGTGTTACCTTTATTTTCTTTGTTTCTTTAGTTTTGTCTTTATAAGTTACTGTACAGCTAATCTCAACGTTCTTGTATAACTGTTCATATACTGCTTTTTCATCTTCCAAATTTCCATTAAAAGCATCTAGTTTTGCTATTATAGCCTTTTGTTCCTTTGATAGATATTTAGAATCGTAAGCTATTCCAATGTATGTTTGTGCATCTTTCTGTTTATCATAATCAACCGTAAGCGATGTGTACTGAGATTTAGTGTAATCTTCTTCCTTTGTATTTTTATCATCACAACCTGCTATTGAACCAGGCACATTAAGAAGTTTTGATGTTTTCTTTCCTTCCTTTACAATACTATTTCCTTTAGGATTTGTTATTTGAAAAACCGCATCTTTTATGTCATAAGTAATTTTGTCAATGTTCTTACCCTTACATGTTACCGGAAATTCTATGCTATAACAAACCTGACTATTTTCTTCGCTGCCACACATTGCTCCGGAAAATCCGTTTGTGTCATCTATTGATGAATCACCTTTTGTCAATGTTTGTGCGTTTACCCTAATAGAAAAACCATACTGGCTATTTGTTGTAGCCTGATTATTTCCAAGCTGGCTAATACCAACAACAAGTGCCATGCATGCTGCAACAGCAACTGCCGGTTTAATAAAATTAATTTTTCTTCTCATATTATTTTTTCTGAATAACTGCTTCATCTCTTCCTTTTTATTCTGTTCAAGATGAATTTTGTCCAGTGCACTTTTATAATCGCTATTCATATTCAACCTCCATTATCTCTTTTAATTTTTTTCGAGCTCTTGTAAGTTTTGAATTAATTGTGTTTTGTTTTTGTTTTAGGATTTTTGCAATTTCCTTTATTTTATATCCTTCATAATAATACAAATAAAGGACATTTCGCTCATCCTCCTTTAGCAATTGAAGTTCTTTGAGAATTTCTCCTTCTTTTTGTTCAAAAGGAATTTCCATATTCTCAATTGGTACCGTGTTCTTCTTTGTTAAAGATTTCTTATAGTCCAGACATTGATTAATAGTTACTCTGATCAGCCAGGATTTAATATGCTCTTCATCTTTAAAAATAACTCTTTTAGTCAATAGCTTTACAAAAACCTCCTGCACAATATCTTCAGCGTCATATTTATTAAACAAATATTGATATGCTATTCTAAAAATCATGTCAGAATAATTTTCTACTATCTCGTTATATTGTTGTTCTGTTTGAATGTTTAGCATCTTAACTCCTTTCATTAACTAACACGATTTAGAATAGTATTTTAGTGCATTTAAGTTTTAATTTTTTTCTTTTTATATTTTCAAGATATTTTCCGGGAGTCTAGCTATGATTTTTACCTCATAGTAGTGCTATTCTCATAATAATCTCATCCTATTAATCTATATATTCCTTCTTCATCTGCCATAATTGCTGTTTCATAAAATTTCTTTACAGCTTTTATCATATACTCTGTATCCTTTACCCCTGCAGTTTCATAAGGTGAATGCATTGCAAGCTGTGCAAGTCCTATATCTACTGTGTTAAGTGAAACATGACTGTTTGAAATATTACCAAGTGTTGAGCCACCCGGAATATCTGAACGGTTAACATATGACTGAACTTCTACTCCTGCTTTCTTGCATATTTCTTTAAATATTGATGCCGATATTGCATCTGTTGTGTATTTTTGATTTGCATTATATTTTATAACAATTCCTTTGTTCATATATGGTCGGTTAGTAGGGTCTGCTTTTTCCTTATAATTAGGATGTACTGCATGAGCATTGTCTGCTGAAAGCATAAATGATGATGCGCACGCTCTTATAAAATCCTCACTGTCTTTTCCCATACACATTGAAATTCTTGAAAGTACATCATAAAGAAATGAAGAATCTGCTCCCTGCTTTGTTGTACTTCCTACCTCTTCATTGTCAAAAATAGCACATACATTAACACTTTTGTTATTTTCCTTATTATCTGTTAAAGCTTTAATACAACTAAATGCACACATTACATCATCCAGTCTTGGAGCTGACATAAATTCATTATCTGCACCCCATATTGTTCCCCATTCTCTATTATACAAAAACAAATCTGTACTAATAATATCCTCTATTGCTACACCTGCCTCATTTGCAATTATTTGGTCAAATTTGTCTTTTGAAGCAATTTCGCCAAACAGCGGAATCATATCTTTTTGTGGATTATATGATATTCCATTATTAGCATTCCTGTTCATGTGAATTGCAAGATTTGGAATCAGGCACAAATCCCTATCTACATTTAAAAGAACCGGCTTTAACGTATTTCCATCTTTTACAATAACACGTCCTGCTACCGAAAGTGGTCTGTCAAGCCAAGGTGCCATAAGCATTCCACCATACTTTTCTACATTTAATGTTACGTAATTATTGTCTTCAACCATTTCAGGATTTTCTTTTATTTTAAATGCAGGCGAATCGCTATGTGCTGCTGCTATTTGAAAATTGTAAAACTCCATATTATCAGGCACTTGAAAAGCAATTATTGATGAATCATTTCTTGTAACATAATACTTTCCACCCTGTTCAATCTTCCATTTATTTCTCTCGTTTAATTTTATAAATCCTGCCTTCTCCAGCATTGTTGAAAAATTCTTAACAACGTGAAAAGCTGTAGGACTTTCCTTAATAAAATCCATTAATTCTTTTGATATATCTATTTGATTATCCAACAACATAATCCCTCCTAAACTGATTTTAAAAACTTCCTATAAAAAATATACCCTACTCCACTTGTTATTGCTTCCGTCACTGGAAATGTTAGCCAGAATACATTTAATCCAAATCAGCTTCATTGTAGTATTACATTTTTTTAATGTCAACGAAAAAAAGGCAACTCCAAAATTAATTTGAAATTGCCTAATTTTATAATATTTAATTAACTTAAATATCTTATATAAATTTTTGAATCTTGCTTATTAACACATCAAGAAAACCTGTTGACTGTAAGAACAGAATCACCATTATTACAGGCATAATATAACGAATCATAACATTGTACAATTTCTTACGTGAAAACTTCTTGCCATTTAGTTCCATTTCTTCTACAATCCATGAAGGCTTGATTATCCAACCAATAAGAATTGCTGACAACAATGAAATAAAAGGCATAAGGAAGCTGTTACTAATGTAATCCATAATATCCAAAAGCTGACCTGTGCTTCCGTTTGGAAGTTTTACTTCCACATAGAAAATACTGTAACCTAAAGCTATAACTGCTGTTGCAATTAAATAAATAATAGATAAAACGCCTGTTGTTTTCTTTCTCTCTGTATGGAAAAGTTCCATACAGTTAGCAGCAATTGATTCCAGTACTGAAATACATGAAGTTAATGCTGCAAAACCTGCCAATAAGAAGAACAATAAACCTACTATTCTACCTGCCATTCCCATTCTGAAAAATACATTTGGAAGTGACACAAACATAAGTCCCGGACCTGCTGACATTCCATCAAGTCCTGAGAAAACAAATACGGCAGGAATAATCATCATACCGGCTAAGAAAGCCACTCCTGTATCCATAATTTCAATCTGTGATACTGCTTTATTAAGATTAACATCCTTTTTTACATAAGAACCATATGTAATCATAATTCCCATTGAAACGCTTAATGAGAAGAATAACTGACTCATTGCATCCAATGAAACCTGAAGGAATTTCTGAACTGTAATTCCTGACATATCAGGTGTCAAATAAACTTTCAATCCCTGAAGACCTGTTCTAACTGTTCCGTCATCTAATGTTGTCTTTAGAGTTAATGAGAAAATAGCAATTCCAACTACCATAACCAAAAGAACCGGCATGATAAACTTTGAAACTCTCTCTATTCCCTTTTCTACGCCGTTATATACAATAATTGCTGTTAAAAGCATAAATACAATACCGTACCAAACTGATGAAGGTGATGTAATAAAGTTAGTAAAGCAATTGTCTGCAACTGCTTCCTTTCCTGAACCTAAAATATAAATAGTAATATATTTTAAAATCCAACCACCTATTACCGCATAATAAGTCATAATAATAACCGGCACAATAAAAGTAATCACACCTAAAAACTTCCATTTCTTTCTCATTGATTCATATGCATAAATGGCACTTTTTCCTGTTTTTCGTCCAATGGCAATATCTGTTGTTAACAATGTAAAACCCACTGTTAAAACAAGTACCAGATAGATAATAAGGAAAAGTCCGCCTCCATCCTTTGCTGCAAGATATGGGAATCTCCAAAGATTTCCTACACCTACGGCACTTCCTGCTGCAGCAAGAACGAATCCTATCTGCCCGCTAAATCCACTTTTTTGTTTCATAATTTTTCTACCTCTTAAATTTTTTATTTTCTACTTTTTTATATTTAAAATATTAAGCCAGTGAAGTTAAATTGTACCATATTTAAGGCCTTTTAACAACATTACATAAAGTTTAATATTTGTTAATTTTTTTAATAAAGCAAAAAAATCCTGACAAGTTTTCTTTTTTACAGCTTAACCTGTCAGGATATTTTTAATAAATTTATTTATTTTTTATTTAATTTTTTTATTTGACATAATATACTCTGTTTTCTTTTCTTGGTGCTGCCTTTGGTTCATCACCTTCAACATAACCTAATGCGCAATGACCGATACCAACATATTCTTCTTCAATGCCTAATGATTTAAGAAGTTCTTTGCCCCATTCTGTTTCAAATTCTTCTTTCTTCCATTGCCTTTAAAACATCGCTCATTCTTTGTTCCTCCTTTAAATTTGATTCCATATTTCTCATTTTAGCACATATTTTTCAAGAAAAATTTCAAAATCAACATCTGAATTAGATTTCATATGGTCAGGATTTCTGTTTTTGGAAGTGAAATTTCTCCAAGCTGTAATGTGTATCTAATGCAAAACTGTGGAACTGAAACAACAATAGCTTTTAATTTTTTGTAACTTTTTTATGTTTTGTCTTAATTTTTGTAACTTATCTTTTTATTTTTAATGTCCTTAAATATTCTTTTTGCTCTGGTGTAATTCTATAGCTTTCTATCGATTTTTGAATTGCCTTATTGTGTGTCCACACATCAAGTTTTTTCTCTTCAATGAAAGGAATAATGCTGTCATATTGCTTTGCCAACGCTGTTGCAAAATACCATGCGCGCATCATATTAACGTAATATTCTTCTGACTGAACTGCTGCAACTTTATTAGCATATTCAATTTTAAAATTGTCATCCAAATAGTGTTTCATAAGCATACTAATTCCAAAACGGATTGTGTATGGCTGGTCTGATTTTATGTATTTGTTAATTTTTTCAAGGAAGTCTTCCAAATTCTTCTTTACAATTCGAAGTGACAGCAAATCACACGTAGCCCAGTTGTCTATATGTGGAAGAAACTTCTCCAACTCTATTATTAATTCATCATAATCTTTAATCTGTTCAAGCAACATTCCATGGAGATTATTTTCTTCATAATATTTGTGGGGAAGCACCTTTATGAACTCCTTTGCTTCTTCTGTTTTTCCAAACTGCTTTGCGTAACTTCTAAGTGCCGGAGTTCTGACACCTATAACCTTCTCTTTGTCTATCGTTGGCATTAATTTGGCGTGAAAATCTCTATATTTCAAGTCCTGTAATTCAAAAAGCTGTTTTTGTACTTTAACTGCTATATCTTCTTTCATAATCTGCTCCTAATACTTTTTATCTTACAAATATTATAGCATTGTTTTTTTGTGTGGTATATTATTTTCAATGTTTTGTTTGAAATGTAATGAATATATTTGAAGATTTCTCTTCACTTTTTCTGTAATTCTTAAAAAGAAGCTTCTCTAGGCAGAACAGCCCACACCAAAGCTTTCGCTTTAGCGTGGGCTGTTCCTTTATCATTATTTACAGATAGCCAATTTATTTCTTCACCTTTACAGTCTTGACTGCCGACCATTTTCCATAAACATACTTTCCGTTTACAATTCTGTAAGCTCTAATTTTTACGTATGCTTTTTTCTTTTTAATGTTGGTAATCTTCTTTGTTGTGTATGTTGTTTTTGTTGTCTTTACTGTTACTGCCTGCTGTTTTTTCTTTTTCTTGTTTTTCAATTTTTTGTTGTTTCCATATTTAATCCGGAAGCCTGTAACTCCGGCAGTCTTTGTTAATGTAAGTTTGATTTTCTTACCCTTTGCATTTTTTGCTGTTTTAATTTTTACAGTACCTACAGGTGGATTTTGTGGTGACTTAATAGCATTCTTTAATGCTGTTGCTGCACTGTTTACTGTTGCCTGTGAAGGATTATATTGTGATGCAACTGTTGCTGCCTGACTATATGCAGCATTTACATTAGGATATACTGTCCAATAGCCTTTGTTGCTATTTACATCACCTACTGCTCTAAGTAATTCTGTCTTGTCTGCCAAATTGATTTTTGAAACACCTGTTGCCTGGTAAGTATCAATTCCTACATCAGCACCATAACCAAATAAAGTAAACATTACTCTGATTACATCACCATTCTTTACTGTTACTTTATCTCCTGACTGGTAGATGTTTCTTACTGTTGGGTTTGTGCTGTCCTTGCCGTCTTCTCTGTTAAATGTCTTACCACTATATACTGCACTGTTATTTACAGTAAATACCCAACCTGACATTCTCCAGTAATCACCTTCTCCAAGAGCTGTATCTGAATTACCAAGATTCTTGTTTGTATTTGGTGCACTAATGCCTTTTCCTTCGTGAAGTAATCCATCATCCTGACCAATATATGAATAAGTATATACATCCTGCATATTGGCAATTTCATTAGGTATGTTTGCCACTCTGCTATTGTCTGCACCAAGAATTGATGTTAAATACCAACCACTTGTTGTTGAATAATAATAGTTTAATGTATTACCATTCATATATCTGTCGATTACTGTTTTAACCGTGTCTCCATTGTTAATTGTCACCTGAACAGGTTCAGCATAAAGTCCCTGACCTATTGATAATTTTTCGACAGTAAGTGTAACTTTACCTGTTGAAGCTGCCTTTGTTTCCTTAGGCATTACAACAATTGATGTTGCCATAAGAGCTACACTTAATACTACTGATAATGCTTTTTTCATTTCAAACTTTTCTCCTTACATTTTTGACTAATCCTAACTTTATTTTTCAATAAAATTAGCTTTGTAAATATTTTATTTTAAAACCTATATATGTATATAGTCATTTATTTAACTTTCCTACATTTTAACTTTCTTAATTTTTGAATAAGCTCCATAAACATTAGTTTCTTCATCTAACTTATAAGCTCGAATTTTAAAACTATATTTATTTCCCTTCTTTAAGCTAATAACAGCTTTTACTTTTTTTGCTTTCTTAACTGTCTTTACGGCTTTGAATTTACCGGAATTAGTTTTCATATATACTACATAACCTGCTGCATCTGAAATCTTCTTCCATTTAAGTGTAACCTTCTTGCCCTTCTTCTTTGCTGACTTAATTTTTACTTTTGCAGGCTTAGTTACTACAGGTTTTGATACATTTACAGTACATGTTGCAACTACCTTACCATCTGCTGAAACTGCGGATATATAAGTTGTTCCGGCTACATCAGCTGTAACATTTCCTGACCGGTCAACTGTGGCAATTGATTCATTAGCTGAAATCCACTTAATGTTTTTATTACTTGCATTTGAAGGATTTACTGTTGCATCTAACTTAAAAGTTCCACCCGGATTAAGATTTATTTCATTACTATTAAGTGTAATGTTTGTAACAGGAGTTTCCACTTCGATGAAAAATTCTGTTTTTAATCCATTATGAGTTGTTGCTGTTATAATTGTACTTCCACTATTCTTTGATGTTACAACACCATTTGAATCTACTGTGGTTACTGAATTATTACTGCTTGTCCACTGAACATTCTTATTTGTTGTATCACTTGGAGTAATTTTAACCTGTAATTGACGAGTCTGGTTTAGCCCCATAGTTACTGTTTTATCTCCAACTCTTTCAATACCTCTTGCATCGATTCCATCGACACGAACAGTACATTTAGCTTCAAAACCACCTTCTTCAGTTGTGATAACTATATCTGCATTTCCTTCGGAAACACCTGTTACAACACCATTTGCATCTACTGTGGCTACTTTTTCATTTAAACTCTTAAAAGTAACATTAGTATTTGTTGCATTGCCTGGAAGTACAGAATATCTAATCTTTCCACTTCCACCTACAAACAAACCCATATGCTGATAGTCATTTGCCACTTCAATACCTGTTACAGGTTCAGGAATTATTACTGCTTCTGATTCTTCACTAACTGAATTGCTGTAAAGATTTGCATCAGCATCATTTTCATCCACAATTGCTTTTACAGTATAAACGTATTTACCTGAAGTTAAATCTTTATCTTCAAAAGCTGTATCTGTTCCTTCATATATATCATTAACAATACCTGTACTTTTGTTATATCTTAACAAAACATATGAAGAGGCATGAGCTACTTTTGTCCAGTTAACATTGATGTTTTTGTCATTTCTAACTGCTGTAACTTTAGACTTATCAAGTTCTTTTGAAACATAAACAACACAGGTTTTCTTAACATTTGGATTATCCTTTGAAGCAATTGTAATATCTGCTCTTCCTACAGATTTTCCTGCTACAACACCATTCTTTACTTCTGCCACTGCTTCATTTGATGAACTCCAAACAACGTCTGTCTGGCTTGTGTTAGAAGGTGCAATGTTGTACTCAAGCTCAACTTTGTTGTCTTCTTCCTTATCTAAATTAAGCTTTTTGCTGGTGTAATTTAAATTAATACTTTCTATAGGAATATTAGTCTGGTCATATACCTGTATCTCACAAATTTCAAAACAGTATGCGCCAAAAGTAATACCCTGTAATCTTAAATGTGATGTTGTTACTGCTTCTTTTAATCGAATATTTCTATATTCTGATGCTATACCACTGGTTACTTCGTACATGTCTGTCCATGTTTCACCGTCATCTGAAGTCTGTAATTTGTAACCTTTCATATAGCCACCGCCCCATTTAACTTTTACTGTATCAAAAGTCTGTGGACTGTTCCAACTTAAAGTTATGTTTTCGTTAGCTTTTTCTTCATCAGTTACTGTTGGATCCTGAATGTACTCTGTTCTCCACATAGTGCCTTTATCGCCGTCAATTGCTTTTTCTGCACTGTTTTCACCATCATCACTTGATGCTACTGCTGTGGCATTTTCTGCAAGATTAGGCATTTCTTTTTCTTCAACGCTTCCTACTGTAAAAATCTGCCATTCGTACATACAATAACCGTATATTTCCATTGTTCTTTCTTCTAATTCGATTTTTACATATCTTGCATTAGTTGGTGCAAAATCATATTTAAATCTTCCTTTTTCTCCTGCTTCTTCTGATGCAACTTCCATCCAATCTGTTTTGTTTTCAGAAACATAAATTTTATATTTCTTTGCTGCTGCATTTTCCCAATACAGTACGACCTTATCAATTTCATAACTTCTTCCTAAATCCATACTCCAGGTTTGTGGATCTTCATAAGGATTGTCTTTATTCAAACTTACACATGCTGTCTGGTATCCTCTTTCAAGATTTCCATCTGTTAAAAAGTCTGGTTTATTGTATTCATTAGTATTGAAAGAATTAGAAACATTAACCGTTCTGTTATAAGCTACATTTCTACCTAATGGTTGACCTTCGTAAGCAAACGCAGGAGTGTATAATGTGGCAACCATTGTGGCAACACTTAATAAACACGCTACTAATTTTTTCATTTTGCCTCCTTTTTAAATATTAAAAGGCTATCTTTTTGCAGGATGATACGACATACCTCCTATGCCCACCCCTCAAAAAGACAACCTTCTAATTAGTGCTCTTTTTTGATGTTTTTAATTAATTATTTACTTGATTTTAAGTTTTTTCTTGAATACCTTAATAGCTTTCTTGTTGCCCTTAAGTTTAGTCTTCTTTGCTTTGATATTCTTCTTAACTTTACTGCTTAAAGCATTTTTCTTTACAGTCTTAAGCTTTTTGCCCTTGAATGTAATCTTTTTAATCTTGTTGTCCTTTGTGAATGCCTTAGCCTTAATAGTCTTAACTGACTTGCCGATTACTACCGTCTTAAGCTTTGTACATTTCTTGAATGCATTCTTTCCAATAGTAGTTACCTTGCTGCCAATTGTAAGCTTTTTAAGTGCCTTACATCCTGCAAAAGCATTATTTCCGATTGTTGTTACATTCTTGAAATTAATCTTGTTTAACTTCTTACAATTACTAAATGCAGCCTTACCAATAACCTTAACATTGGCACCAAATGTAACTTTCTTAAGCTTCCTCATTGCCTTAAATGCATTGTCACCTACTTCTGTTACATTTAATCCATATCCCTTAAAGTTAGCTGTGTTTGGAACTGTAACCTTAGTTAGTTTGCTCTTCTTAGCTGCTACTACACCGATAAGTTTTGTTCTACCTGATGTAATTGAATCAATTGCTGTTACTCTGTAAATGAAATCACCTACTGTATATTCCATTCCAACGTAAACACCATACTGCGTACGAACCTGATCATCTAATGATGTCTGGTCACCCTTTGGTGTTTCAGGATAACTAGTTTTTGAAGCTGCCTGAATCTTATTCCATTCATCTGTGCAATTCTTGATTTTTTCGTCAAAATACTTATCGTCAGTATCATCTGAACCTAAAGTCTTTGAATTATCAACTGTAGGCTGTTCTTTTACGATAGTCTTATCAGCTATTGCATCATCACTTGGCTGTTTAACATTTTCATCCTTATTAGCCACAATTAAACCAGTACTTGGATCTGTTGGATATGCATCCTTTCCATCTCCTCCGTCCTTTGAATAGTCATAGCTATCAGGTAATGATACTGATGTTTTGTTACGGTAGTATAATAATCTCTGGATAGCATAACCACCCTGTTTACCTGATACTGTCTGTGAAGTTTCACCTGTTGTAATACCACAACCTGTACCATTAATAATTCTGTTAATACCTACCTTTGGTCCGCTACCGTTGGCGATTTCTACAATACATGCATTTTCAATTAATACATCATCTGCATTAGGAACTTCAATGGCATTATCTAAGAAAATTTCTGCTCCGTTAGTGTTAATGAATACATCATAAACACCAAGACCTACTGCGTAGTGGTGTTTAACATCATTTGCTACTTTGTATGCTGAATATCCCTTAACTGTATTATTATGTGACATCCATTCTTTCTGATCCTGTGGATCATAACATTTTTCATTCTGTAAGAAGAATGTCTTACCATATTCACCTCTCCAGATAACATCGTATTTCTGGAAATGTTCAATAAATAAACCATAAGCTGTTACGTTATCGCCATTTACAACAAGACCGTGATCTGCTGTATTTTCATACCAACCTGTATTATCACCGTGGTCTGCTCTCCAAATCCATGTTTCATCAATAATAGTATTGTTACTGTTAACAACTATACATGAACCTGTTGTTCCAAGGTCGCCTGTTCCACCTACCCTACAGATAACATCCTGTAATACACAAGGGTTATTTGAATGGTCAACATTTGCTCCTTCATATCCTACTTCTAATAATGTGTTTGTATGTTTTCCGGCATCTAAAATTACGCCTGCGATTTCAACACCACCGATATCGTAATTTTCTTCTACCTTTGTATAATCACTATTCCACTTCTTACCAGCTACTCTGATAAATGTATCAGTATTCTTATCAGATGAAGTAAATGTAGCCATACCAAGACCAAGAACTATTGTATTTTCATGTGTTACTTCAATAGCTTTGTCTAATTTGTAAATACCAGGCTGAAGAAGAAGGTTATAACCTTTTCCTAAAGCTGCATTAATTGTGTCTGCTGTATCTACATCAGGGTTAGCAATATAGAAACTGTCTAATCCTAACGATTTGCCTTTACCCATATCATTTTCTGACCATGAAACGCCTGTCGTATCTTTTCTTACTGCAGGTACAAATACCTTGTAGCTATCTGTATCTTCATCGAAGTATAAGAATGGTTTTTCTCTTGTTGCATCTGTCTTGTCTAATACTGTTGTACATCCATTAGTTGCCCAGTTTGAAATACCATTATTCTGTAATAAGCTTCCACCTGCGTTAAAGTAGTTACCACTGTTATCCTTTAATGTTGTTCCATCAACATTCTTACATCCCTGAACAACCTGGTTCCAGTTAATACCATATATAGAGCCATTTTCTGTCTGCTTTGTTGTAAATTCACAGTTTCTGTAGTAATACTGCTGCTGACACCATGAACCTACTGAATCATGGAACTTTGTATCAGAAATATATCCGCCACTGGCCCAAGCATTGTCTCCCCATGTCCACTGAAGTAATGTCTGTCTTTCTACATTAAGTCTTCTTGCAGGAGCTGCCTGTGATACTGCCCACTTAAATGAATCTTCCCAATAGTTAGGATTTTCTGTTGTCTGTGCAATAGTAAAGTTTTCAACGTCAACCCAGAAGTTACATGTTACGTTACCATTAGCTAAAGCTGCTGGTGTTTTAATATTCTTTAATCTTACATCGTAAGGTGTTTTTCCTAAACCAATAACCTGTGTGTAGTAACCTACATCATACGCATCTGCTACTGTTTCTGTATAATCACCAGGTTTAAAAGCGAATGCGTAACGGTTCTTACCAAACTGATCATAATGCTGATATCCAAAGATTTCATTTACCTTATCAGAAATTGCATCCTTGTCATCTGCATCGTTAAATACGTATACATTCTTACCAAACTTAGAAATTTCCAATGAATATGGTTCTGATTCTTCTCCATTAACATTACCGTTAACTGCCTGAACTTTATAATAGTTCTTGTATTTTGATGTTGTGTTTGGATTTGTATCTGTATAACTTGTTTTTGCTCCGTCTATTGAATCAATTAATTTGTATTCTGCATAACGGCCTTCTGCCCTGTAAATATTATATGACTTAGCATTTGCTGCCTTATTCCATATAATAGTCTGAGCGCCTGTCTTGTCATTTCTCGTAACATCTGTTATTTCAGCTTTAGCCGGTTTAGTCTGAGATAATGTTGTTGTAAATGCAATTTCACTATCTGCATATGCACTGTATGAACCTGCTTCCTTAGTATTAGTAATTGTTCTAATCTTAAAGAAGTATTGCTTTTCTGATAAAAGATTATTTACAGTCATCTTATTCTTTATTGTTAAACCTGCTGATCTGTAATTTCCATTTTCTGAAGTTGAATACATAACTTCAAATGCTGAATAAATATGTTCCTTTGGTGTTGTCCATGAAACCTGAACGCTATCACCTGAAACATCAGATAATGTTACTTTTCTTGCTTTCTTTGGTTCATCACCTGTATACATAATGAACTTTTCTTCATTGCCAACCTTGTCTCCTAAGTGATACTTTGAACTTACCGCAAGCTTTGTATGTTCTGTTCCTTCTTCGTCTTTGTACTTTCCTAATGTGAATATTTTTTCATCTGCACTGCTACCAAAAGAAACTGTTCCATCATCATTGTGCTGGATTCTTACTGATTCCCATCCTGTTGGTGCGTAATCATTTGCTACTGTTCTAGCGTCCTGATAAATAATATCATCAGCATTTGCTGCCCAAACTGTATTTCTTGACTTAGTAGCGAAGTTAACTACTTCGTTAGCCTTGTCATCAATTCCATTATTCTTGTATGTTCCATAATATGTAGTGAATTTTCCATCGTCACTTACATTGTTGATAGATGTAAATTTCTTATCTACCAAGATTGGATCATTCTTTACACCACTAACAGTAATTATGTTTCCATTTGCTACATTAACAAAGAAAACTTCTGCGTGGATTGTTGTCTCTTCGGCACCGTCAATTGCATCTGTGCTTGTTGCTGCTGATGCTGCCATTACAGTCATATTAAATGTCTGTGATGTAAATAACATTGCAACTGCCAAAACAATTGACAATAAAGATTTGTACATCTTTTTCATCTTCATTTTTCTTCCTCCTAAATAAATTCAAACAATAAAAACACTATTCTCTTTTTTGTGTAAGGTTGACATTAAAACGTTTTTATTTTCTTATATTTTAGCACTTATTGATATATTTTTTCAAATTCGAAAATGTTTTTAAGCACTCTACACAAATAGTCTCTTTGTTTTTTTTGCACTTTGCATATATATTTTATTGTTTTTTTTATTGTTTTTCTTGTTTTTTATTAATTTGCATTTTTTGTCGCAAAAACGTTTTTATTGGTTTTTGTTTAAAAATGTCTTTTCTTTTTACTAATACTCCTGTTTTATTTTACTAATAATGGTATTTTCTTTCACTAAACTTTCTCTTTTTCGCCACTTTTAAGCAAAAAAGAACAGCCGGATTTAATTCAAAAATCAATCTGACTGTTCCTTTTTTATAAATTTAATCTAATGCTAATATTCCATTTGTGGCAATTACTTCTTAAATTTAACTTTTCGGTTAGACCACTTACCATAATAAACTTCTCCATTTACTACTTTGTAAGCCCTGACCCTGATAAAGTACTTCTTGTTAGCCTTTAATTTCTTAATTGTAAATTTGGCTTTCTTATAGTTCTTTACCTTTGCTTTTTTAAATTTCTTTGATGTTGATATCATTACCTGATATCCTTTTACACCCTTTGCTGTTTTTAATGTAACTTTTAATTTCTTAGCACTTCTCTTCTTAGTTGCCTTTTTAATTTTAACCTTTGGTACCTTTACGGTTTGTGCAGTTTTTGTAGTTACAATTTCTGTTGTGGAAACTGTAGGTGTTTCCTTTGTTGTTTCAGTTTTAGTTGTCGTTCCTGTTTCTGACGGAGCAATTGTTGTAGGTGTCTGTGTTGTTGGTGCTACTGTTGTAGCCTTTTCTGTTGGTGCCTGTGTTGTTGGCACTACTGTCGTAGCTTTTTCTGTTGGTGCTACTGTTGTTGGTGTCTGTGTTGTTGGCACTGCTGTTGTAGCTTTTTCTGTCGGTGCTACTGTTGTTGGTGCCTGTGTTGTTGGCACTGCTGTTGTAGCTTTTTCTGTTGGTGCTACTGTTGTTGGTGCCTGTGTTGTAACTGGCGCTACTGTTGTTGTTTTTTCTGTTGGTGCTACTGTTGTAACCGGTGCCACTGTTGTTGGCTTTGAACCTGTGCCATCTTTAAATGTATATGTTATCTGTGTAGCAGCTGACATTTTTCCGTTTTTAACAGATCTTACTGATACTGTATAGTCGCCATTTCCATTTGCAAAAACATCTGCTGTCAAATTAATTGAACTATTTACAGAGCTTCCTGCAAATACTCCATCCACATATACATTATAGTTTTCAATATCATTTGATGGTGCCTGCCATGCAAAATAATATGGAAGATCTTTGTTTCCTGCATATGTTAATCCAATTGGTGCAGGTATTGTATCATCTTCATCTATCTTTGTAGTAGGAGCAACTGTTGTTGGTGCTACTGTTGTAGGTGCCTGTGTTGTTGGCACTACTGTCGTAGCTTTTTCTGTTGGTGCTGCTGTTGTTGTTGGTGCCTGTGTTGTAGTTGGTAATGCTGTTGTAACTTTTACAGGTTCCTTATACAAGTAAACATCATATGTTGAGTTGTCCGCTAATGTTACTTTAAATAAATTCTGTCCTTCTTTTACAGAATCAACAGGGAATCCTACTCCGGCTCCTTCTATCTTTGCTTCTTCTGCTGTTGTTGAAGAAACTGCCACTGGAAATGTTGTATAAATAACTGATGCTCCATCTGCATTTTTTTGAATATTAACAATATTAACTTTGTCTGATTCACAATATGCTTTATATTTATTTACAAGCTTTCCTCCTTCTGCTCCATCTTCAAGATATTTAACACCTGACCAATCAACATCTATTACTTTATGTGTTGTTGGAGTTTCTGTTACTTTTTCTGTCGTAGTCGCTGCATCTGTTGGCTTTTCTGTTGTAGCACTATCTGCTTCCTGAACAGATGATATACTAATGTTATCAATAACTGTTCCTGCAGGCATACCACTCATTTCCATTACTGCAGTATTCTTTGAATCTGCTGTAATCTGAAGAGTTTTAGTATTGATTCCGGCATTTACATTGTATTGTACTGTTCCTAAATCTACGCTGTCATTTTCACCTTCATTCTTCCAATGCATATTTCCGGCATTAGTTGAATTAAACTTTAATGTTACATTATATTTTTTACCTTGCACTAAATTCATGGGATACTTAAGTTGTGTTCCCCATGTACCCGCATTTCCACTTGTACTATTCAATTTAATACTTAAATCAGACAATTTGCTTCCTTTATAACTCATTGCTCCATTGTCCCAGCTTCCTGCATATAATGTACAATCTCCCACTGTTGTTACAGCCTTATCAGGAACTGATTTGTAACCATCTGTATCCGGCTGACTACTTCCACCATCAGGATTTAACTCTCCACTTCCTGAATATGCCCTAACATAATCTACTTCCATTGTTGCTGACTGAAATGAATCATTTGGTGCTGTGTTTCCCGTATAACCTGTTGCATTACTTCCCAATGCCAGATTTAATAAAAAATAATGATTTTTTCTAAATGCATAAGCATTGTCATCATTAAGATATGCTGTCAAATAAATATTATTATCTACATACCACTTAATTGTATTTTCATCCCAAATCACACCATATGTATGCCAACCATTAATACCATTGTTGTTATCACTATAATAATAATATGCAGGAACACTATAACTTCCCCAAAATATATGATTATATGGTGTATTATAAGAACTTCCACCTGCATTCCAGTGAATTGTTCCCTCAACATAGTTTCTTGAATTAGCATGTTCCATAATATCTAATTCCCCACACCATGGCCATGCTGTTCCATCATCTCCCATCATCCAAAATGCCGGCCAGACACCATCCTGGTTTCCACCATTTACCTTAATACGTGCTTCCATTTTTCCATATTTAAAGCTTTTTTTACCTGCTGTTTTTAAACGTGCAGATGTAAATCTACAATTACTGTAGTTTTCTCTTTTTGCAACTATTTTTAATGTTCCATCTGATACATATGAATTATCTGTACGGTCTGTATAATACTGAAGTTCATTGTTTCCCCAGCCACTGCCACCTGTTTCACGTGTCCATACGTCTGTATTAAGAGAATCACCATTAAATTCATCACTCCACACAAGTTTCCATGATGATTCTGCTTTTACCTGGTTAACACAAGGTATACCTGGTATTAATCCTAAAACCATAGTTGTTGTCAAAATAATTGACAAAATTTTCTTACGCATTTTTTTCCTCCTTTAAAATTTATTAATATAGCCGGACAATCTGTTACAACTGCCCGACTATTCATTTTTTATCTTTAGCTTTTTTATTATTTAGCTATTTTTTTACTTTCTTCTTACCACTCCATTTCCTCTGGTCTTTTAGACCTTTTTATAAAAACTGAACCTTTTATTATAGAAAGTAGAATTATGGATGCTTATTCCACTTCTATATTTTCAATAAAATTTTCTAAAACTTTTTATTAGTTGAAGTATTTACTTTTGAAACACTTCAATTATTTTTTTAGAAATTTTTATTGTTTTTTTAATAAAAACGTTTTAAATTCTTTGTAAAAAATATAAGCTTATTTCAGCTTTTAGGTTCATTTTTTATTAAATTTTTGTTCTACCCTTTCATTTCTGCCTATTATAACACATTTTTGGTAAAAGTAACCAATTTTATTGTAATAAAAATATTTTTATTTGTGTTTTCATATAAAACAATATTTTTATTATGTTTTTATATTTTTTCATCTGTAAAAACATATTCACATTATGCTTTCTTGCAATTCCCACACCTTCATATAATTTTTCAACTTTTTCCTGCATAATTTTTATATTACTTATGATATATAATTATTTAAACTACTTTCCCATGTATCTCCCAATATACTCATACAATTCAATATTAGTCTCCGCGTTTTTCTCCTCCGCCTCTATATATTCAGGAAAAGGAAGTCCAATCTGGCATTCGCCACATATGTCAACGCCTATTATTTTCTTATTTTTCAAAAAGAATTTCAACAGATGTTCAAGCATTCCAAGGCTCATATGCCCTTGACTCCAGTTAGTTTCAATATAATGTTTGTCCAAAATATCTTTGTCTATGGAAATATAAAAAGGTACATCAGTTTCAATCAAATCAAGTTTTTCTCTTCCACTATTGTTCCGTAATTCTTCTGCTGAAAATGTTATAAGCTTACTCTGATTTTTCACATTTATCTGCTGTATATCCGCCTCACTTGCCCCAACAAGAATCAATTGTTCAAGATTTTCGTTTTGCTCAATAACCTGTGCCGCCCAATCGCCACAACTTGTCATTCCTTCAACCATAGGCTTTTGCATATCTGTGTGATGGTCATACAAAACAAGCGAAAACTTTTTATTTATTTTGTCCGTCATAATTTTTGTTATGTAATGATAATTACCTGAATCAATAAAATGAACGCCGTTTATGCTAAAATTCTCTATTCGTTTCTGAATCTCTGCCTCCCCTTCTTTGGTGCAATACAAGTCGGTTTCTAAAATATCTGAGCAGTCAATTCTAACAATATTCTCCGTCTGCTCTATATTTTCATCAATATAAATATGTGTAAAATCCAAAATAAAATTTTCACTTCTTGTCATTTTATCATCCTCTATAAATTTTTATTTATTATTTTCATAAAAGTTTTTGCTGCCTTACTTAACATTGCGTGTTTTTTCCAAACCAACGCTAACTCTGTTGTCAATTTAGGTTTTAGTGGTAAAAAACATATATCAAAATCTAATGTTGGTGCCAGCAAATCCCTTGTTGTCAAAAAATGTCCAAGTCCATATTGCACGAAAGAAATAGGACTGCCGTGAACTACGTTATATGTTGCTACAATATTAAGATTTCCCACGTCGTTTTCTGCCTTTCCCTTAGCCTTTCCGCTGGAAGCCACCCTATGAATTGTTCCATACGGAATATCCATACGGAATATCATAACTCCAACTTCCATTGTCAATCACCTGATATGTTGGCTCCTCTCCTATTGTATTTCCTTTCGCTCTCCCAAAACAATTTTTCCATAAAATTCTCTCCTAACTTTCCATACTATCTTACGCACTACCTTCCGTACTATATTGCGTACTTTCTTCCATAATTATACCATAATTTTTCTGATTAACAGCACCATAGCCCACTTTGTCACTTATCGACACTCCTTAAACCAATATTCAATCTCTAATTAATAGTTTCTGCCGATTTTATTATAGAAAAATTATGGTTCTTTAAGAAGTCTCTCTTAATTATGCAGTTTTAACCTTTTAGTTATGAGGTTTCACATAAAAATTAGGGTGTCAAAGCACAAAAATGTCATATACAATCGCAAAAAAATGTAATAAAATATAACTATATAAATTACCCGATAATTTATGAATTTTATACATCGGAAAAGTCTTTTTCCCTTAACAATATTTTATTTATGGAAGGAACGATGAATATATGAAAAAAACATCTTTAAAATTACTGCTATTTTCCTTTGTTATGAGTTTACTTATGATAATTCCTACAAAGGTAAATGCAGAAGAAATCATTCCGGTCAATATATCTGTAAAATATGGCCAGACAGAAGCCCGAAGAATCTTAGATATGATTAATGAGCTGAGAACCAGTCCTACTGACGCATGGGCTTGGGATAAAACTGATACCAAACAAGTTGCATATCCCGGTTTAAAAGAACTTGTCTATGACTATGATTTAGAGCGACTTGCAATGAAACGTGCAGCAGAAATTGCACTATCCTACGACCACACCCGCCCAAATGGTCAAAATCCTTTTACTATTTATACTGAAGAAAATATAACCAGACTGGATGCAGGTGAGAATATTGCAGTAGCAAGTGGTAATGAATATTCTACGGCAGAAGCAGTAAATAACGGATGGCGTGAAGATAACGAACCTTATGCCGGTCAGGGGCACCGTAGAAATATGTTAGGTTATAAATTTACCTGCGTTGGAGTTGGTCATGTTACTTACAACGGCTATGACTACTGGGTGGAAGAATTTGCTTCCAGACTTTCCATTAATACAACAGAAACACCGGCAAATGACAGTGAACAAACTGTTACTGTTTCAGTAACTAAAAGTTGGATTACAAATTATAAGACATATTTTGACCAAGATTCATATGTTCTTAGATTAGGAGAAACAGTAACTCCAAATATTACACCTATAATTTCTCTTATAAATCAGCTTGGATCAGTCGGAACCGTGTTAGATGCTCCAACCGTTTCCATTAATGACCCTTCTATTGCCACCTATAGTGATGGAAAGATTATAGGTCTTAAAGAAGGTACCACCACGTTAACCACATCACTGTACGGATTGCCATCAACAACTTCGGCAACAATAATTGTACATGACTGTGATAATCATTGGGATGGTGGAGTAATTACAAAAGTTCCAACCTGTATAGTGGAAGGCGAAAGAACTTATACCTGCGCTATTTGTAATAATACAAAAATTGAAAAAATTGGCATAAATGCAACAAAGCACCTCCACTCTGAAATTCGAAATCAAAAGGAAGCTTCCTGTAAAGAGGAAGGATATACCGGTGATAAATATTGTACTGACTGTGGAACTAAACTTTCATCAGGCAATACTATTGCAAAAACAGAAAATCATAGTTGGAATAAAGGAGTAATCACTAAAAAATCTACATGTGCAGAGACAGGCGTAAAGACCTATACTTGTAGCATTTGTAGTAAGACAAAAACAGAAAACATTGCAAAAACAACAAAACATCTTCATACCGAAATTCGTAATAAAAAGGCTACTACCTGTGGCGAAACCGGTTATACCGGCGATACATATTGTACTGATTGTGGCACTAAAATTTCATCCGGTAAGACCATTGCAAAATTAACTACTCATACTTGGGATGAAGGAAAGGTCACAACAGAACCTACTTGTACAGCGAAAGGTGTTCGAACATTTACTTGTAGTATATGTGCCAAAACCAAAACTGCGAGCATTGCAGCAACAGGACATCAGCATACTGAAATCCGCAAGAAAAAAGACGCAACCTGCGGCGAAGATGGTTATACAGGAAATACATATTGCACTGATTGTAAGAAAACAATTTCATATGGTCAGACCATCAAAAAAACCGGTAACCATACTTGGGATGACGGAAAAGTAACAAAAGAGCCTACATGTACGGCCAACGGCGTAACAACTTTTACCTGCACTACATGTGGCAAAACAAAGACAAGAAGCATAAAAGCAACAGGACATAGTTATGGAGAATATGTAGTTGTAAAAGAACCTACAACCACAGAAAAAGGATTAAAATCCAAGACTTGCAGTGCTTGTGGAAAAGTATATTCTGTAACACTTGCAAAAATTTCTTCTTCTAAGGCAACTACAAAAACTCCAACGACTTCGTCTCAGAATGCACAGACACGCAAAATTACTACTAAAAAGATTAAGCTAAACCGTAAGAAACTGACTTTGAAAAAAGGCAAAACTTTTAAATTTAAAGTTACTCTAACACCGATAAATAGTCGTGACAGAATCACTTACGTAACCTCAAACAAAAAAGTTGTCAAAGTCTACAGAAACGGTAGAATCAAAGCCTTGAAAAAAGGAAAGGCTAAGATTACAGTAATTTCAGGTACGAAAAAATTTATCTGCAAAGTAACAGTAAAATAAAAGGCTTTAAAATAAAAGCAAATTAAAAAGTCAATTATTTTTTAAGACTTTGATAATCTAATGATATATTTAATAAAATATAATATTTCAATATATCATTACTAAAAAATCCTTTATGATATACAAGGCTTGCAAACCTGTATACATAAAGGATTTTTCTCACAATCCCCTACCACAAAATTAGCATTCGGAATATTTTTCTTCTTCGCCTGTTCTATCATTACAAGTGTTAAATCAAGACCTGTGTAATGTCGGTTTGGATATTTTTCTGATAGCAATGAAATCATTGGAGCCGGTCCACATCCTGCATATTTTATATCACCACTCCATTACAGTGGTCCACTTCATGTTGTATAATCTGGGCTGTATAACCACTGAACTTGCCGTTTTTCGGCTCAAAATTTTCATTCAAATAATCCACTTCTATTTCTTCGTATCTTACGCAATTGCGAACTCCATCCAATGAAAGACAGCCCTCTTCTGTAGTGTACTCTCCTGATTTTTTAGTAATCACAGGATTAACCATTGCAAACTGAAACGGTCCTGCTGCCACAACAATAATGGATTTATTTACTCCAATCATATTGGCCGCCATGCCTACACAAATTTCTCTGTTTTCTCTTAATGTATCCATTAAATCAGTTACAACCTGTTTGTCCGCTTTTGTAGCAGGCTGCGCTTTTCTCGCAAAAATCTGTTTTCCTTTTACTATTTTCTTTACCATAATCTGTCTCCATCTGATTCTATAAATATATTGATTAGTACACCAAAACACCAAAAGTCTGATTACAACCTGATTATTTTAATCATCATTGCAAAATTTGTAAGTTTTTAATCAGATATATTTGACTGTATAAACTCCTCAATAATATCCAAAATTCTTTCTGTAAAAAACTCACTTCCACCGTGGTCCGCACCTTCAAGCATATATAACTTCACATTTTTATTGTATTTCTTTAATAGCTTGTATACAACGACGCTAATTTTAGGGTTGACTGTGCGATCCTTTGTTCCATGGAACATAAGTATTGGGGGCAATGGTGTGTCCTCATTTATATTACACTCAACTGACATTTTTCTACACAAATCAGGATTATTACGCAAATCAACGCCACCCATTTCCATTCCTTCCGGACTATCCGGCTGATGATGATTCAATGTGCTAGGCATACTATCTTCAAACATTATGCTTAATGCACCATACATTGAAATAATTCCTTTAACATTGGCATCTACTTCAGGATAAATATTTTCATTAGAATCTTCCTTAACAAGCTGTGAAAAAAATGCTGAATGTCCCCCTGAAGAATCACCTGCAACAAACATTTTTGTTGCATCTGCCTTGTATTCACTGGCATGAACTCTCATAAATCTTATGGCATTTCTTGTATCTATCGCCTGTGCCGGAAAAGGTGCAATGCCTGAATGACGATACTCAACAACTGCTATTACATAACCTTTTTCAGCCAATCTTGAAAGAACACCAAGTTTGGAATTAATATTCTGCTTCAACCATGCTGAACCCTGAACATAAACTATACAAGGATATGTTTCATCACTATCTGTTGTATTTCTTGTTCTGGGAACAATAATTTGCAAATGCAATGTTATTCCATCTACGTGTGCATATTCAACATTAGAAAATATGTATGCACCCTTCTCGTCCCCTGTAGTTGGTATTCTTTCCACTCCATCAATTGGCTCATCAAAAGATGGATATTCTTCATATGACCACTCTTTTACCTCCATAAATAACATCTCCATTTCTTATAGTTATCAGACTTTTCTACTGCTTTAAATCCTGTCTTATATTCATTAGGGCATAACCTAGTTGGTTATTTCCTTCTCAATCCACGTCATTATCACATCCACCAAATATTCCTGTTGTATCCGGCTTAGCTCTCTTCCAGGTTGTATTTTGTGCCACTTTCTAATGCACTCCCTGCAACATGTTGCCGTTGCGTGCTGTGCCACAAAAACCGGATGTCCTTTCATTGGTGTCTGTTTTCCGTCATTTGGAATAACCTCTGGTGCTTCTCTTTTTGCAATAAACTCTCTGGCATGTTCTCTTATAGTATCCAAACCTTTTTCATTTATATAATCAATATCCTTCTGTTTCAAATGAAAACTGCTACGAAATTTTGACCTTCCAAGTCCCAGAAATAATTGATTATACCACTCTTCCTTTGTCATCTTCTCTGCCATCTTTTTTGCTTTTTCCTTCTTTGTATTTCATCAACTTAATAACTCTCTGTCTATTATATCTCTGAATCATTACAAATATCAAATCAAACATTGCAGCCAAAATCGATGTAATAACGAAAACAGGATATGCACCAAACCAAACTCCTGCCACAATCGGCACAAAGCTTAGCACTACAATCATTTCATGTACCAACTCTGCCTGACACATTGCCTGTACAATTTCATGCAAACTATGAATTTTAGTGTCAAACAAACTTGAGTCATATGTAGGCATTCTGTTCTTCCATTTCTTCACATTTAATTTCTTATATATTCTATTTTCAAAATTGCTGACCTGATACCAACTCTTCGTATAATCCGCTCTGTTCCTCATTGTCAGATTAAAAATCAAACCTACAAGCAATCTCATAATAAAATGATATGAAGTTGTCCCTAATGTAATTGCAAAAGTTAGGATTATATCAATTGAAGTCGCATTATATAATGCAACTGTTAGTATTGTTAATGTTGCAATTATCAACGTTGTTCTATGAATTATTTTAGGCATAACTATTTCGTCCTTCTTATTTTAATTTCTCCTCGTATTATATGGATAATACTTGTCATAAGCTTATGACTTTTTGCTCCATAGAAATTACTTACTCCCTGACTATTTAGAAATCTGCTTTAAAACTTTTTGACCCACATCTGCATCCTCCATTTGCCTATTTCTTCCTTTATTTTTTTCATAAGCAATTTTTTCTATTCCGCTTATACTATCCTGATAAAATATTTCCTTTAGTATAGCACATTTCAACATATATCTTTTTTATTATTTTTCTATTTATTATTGTTATTGTATAAATGTGACAAAAGCAGACAAAAATCGTAAACTGTATTGCTGTTAAAACAATATGTTGATATACTAATTGTAATAATTAAAAAATACTTTACAAGAAGGCTGTAAGTTTTTGATATAAACTTACAGCCTTATCTTTTTTGTAAATCAATTATTTATTCTATTTTTTTAATATATTTAATACTTTATGGGAAACTACTCCTATAATCCCACCTGTAATTACTCCTGCTATAAGAAGCATTGGAACATAGTAGTAAATGCCGTTGTTTTTTACTACAAATGCTGCAACGGCTATCTGTGCCATATTGTGACATACTGCCCCTATAATACTAACTCCCATAATTCCAAAAAAATCTGTTTTTTTAATTATCATCATTGCAATAAGACTTACTATGGCACCGGCAAGGCTATAGGCAATTGACATTAAACTGCCAAACATAAATCCTACAAGAACTATTCTTACCAATGATATTAGCCATACGTCCCCCATATCTAAGCTATACAATGCAATGACTATCACAAGGTTAGCCAGTCCCAGCTTTACACCAGGGATTCCTATATTAATTGGTATTAAAACCTCTACATAACTAAAAATTATTGCAAGAGCAACAAGCATTGCTATATTTGCTATTTTCTTTGTACTCATCTTTTCTCTCTTCTCTTTTGAAATTGCTACAAACTCCTATTTTGCAATAACATCTGCCTCATTACCTTTTGTATTGTCTGATACTGCAATTTCCACAACAATCTTGTGTGGCAGACATACAATATTTTGTCTGGTCTTTGTTATTTTTCCCTGCTTAACACAATATTTATCAGGACAATCTGCTTCTTTCATTTCCACACAATTATCGTGAATCCAAACTATATTTTTACCTTTATCAGTTTTTATCTCTATTTCCTGATTCTTTGTCAATGAATAAGTTCCATATACATTTCCGTCTACGGTTATTTTTACTATTTCACCGTTATCTGACTGCATCTGATTCATTATAATATACATGACAATGGCAATTACAATAATAACTGCTGTCAAAATTAAATCTTTCTTTTTCGTCAATTTCAAGTTATTCATTATGATTTTCCTTTTTTATTTTTTCTACCGGATAGTCCGTAGAATAATCACTATAAATTCCTTCTGTTACATATTGCTTGTTGTCGTTAGTTAACAGTATTGCGTCAAACTTATCGCTATTGGCCCTCCAATATTCCTTAGCCTTGTCAATACCCATAATAAATAATGATGTTGATAATCCGTCTGCCAAAGTTCCATCAGAGCTAATAATTGTAACTGATTTAAGTCCTGAATCTGCCGGATACCCTGTAGCCGGATCAATTATGTGGTGATATGTTTTTCCGTCTTTTTCAAAATAACGCTCATAGCCACCTGAAGTAATAACTGCCTTGCCTGCAATTTCAAGAACTCCTATATAGCTTTCATCACTATCCGGATTCTGCACTGCAACTTTCCACTTGCTTCCGTCAGGCTTGGCTCCAAGCGCCTGAACATTTCCACCAAGACTAACCAGACCGCTTTTAATTCCGTTATTCTTAAAAACTTTCATAACTTCCGATGAAGTATATCCTTTAGCAATTCCGCCAAAATCGATTTTCATTTTTTTATCTAGTTTTGCCACTCTTGTTTTTGAATCATATTTGATTTTTGATTCATTGATATTTTTTAATGTACTTTCCAGTTCTTTTTTATTGGGAACTTTATAATTCTTTGTATCAAAACCCCATAACTGCATAATTGGATATATTGCAGGATTAAAAACACCGCCTGTACTTTCAGATATTTCCAAAGAACGCTCCATTATGTTTCCAACATCTTCCGACAACTTAAGCTCTTTCTCACTGTTTAATTTGCTAACTTCACTGTCGCTGTTTCCTGTAGAAAGCATTCCGTCTAATTCATTTATTCTGGCAGAAGCCTTTGCTACTGCTTCTTTTGCATCGTTACCATATGCTGTTATTTCCATATATGTGTCCATTGCAAAAAGTTCGCTTGTGTACTTCTGCTCATTATTCTGTGTTGTCTTCTGAGATTTTACCATGTTACCATTTCCACATCCACATAGCAAAATCGCACATGTTAATAAAATAATTATTTTTTTCATCTATAGCACCTTTGTATATATTTTCATTTTATGTATAACTTACTCAAGTTAATTTCTTCTAACCTTGAATGGTCTAGCATAGGTTATTTCTGTTGTCAACAATCCAGATTTTGGAGTTTTAAAATAACATACACTATTAATTGCCTTTACGGATTTTACGAAATATTTCGTATTGTCTTTTTAATTCTTCCTCTTCATTAATCGGATATCCTTTTGCCTCCAAAATTCTTTCTATTGCCTGACTTGGATCCATTGTATGATAAGCAAAAAATAATTTCCGTAATTCTTTTGGTTTTATGATTTTATAAACCTGAGATGATGATTTTTCATATGTGTATGAAAAATAGCGGTAAATATACCCTATCCAGTACATTTCATTAGGAGAATACTTTACCGAACCATACTTTGACTCTCCATACTGTTCAACTATTCTTTCAAAAATATCTTTTGGTTGAATATTAGTCTGCAAAATATCTCCACTGTCTAAACTTTTTGCAATTATACTTTGCATAAACCTTCTTATAAATATTTCTGAACTTGTAGACGTCGTTTCAATTGACATTTCAAATACTTGTCCTTGCATTTCACATAATATTAAACCATCTTTGTCAAATTTTCTCATATAATAACTGCTCCTTACAATCCTTTTTATTTCAGAATTTCATCTATATAACGACCTTTTCCTCTATATTTAATTCTGGCTAATTTGACTTTATCATCTCCAAGCTTAGCATCCGAATTTCTCATTTTCTTATAGTATTCCTTTTCTTTTTCCGAAATATAACAACGTTCCAACATTTTAAGGCTTTTGATAGCTTTGTCACTTTTAAATACATACTGATAACCTAAATTGATAGCCGCCAGACAGTGCTTACACTGCTCATCAGTTATTTCTCCCATAATAAATGAGTTAATAATCTGGAACATTCTATTATCCACAATGGGCGCTATGATATAATCACAGTCACAGGATTTTTCTATTAGCTTTTTTATTATGGGATGATTTTCATATTCCTCTAAAGCGCCACGATAATAAGCTATAGTCATCATCCATTCCTGATTCACATTATATTTTTTCCCTTTTAAACCTTCTTCCTTAAAATCAAAAATATACACACTTGACTTTTCAAAACCTGAAATAAATGATATCGCCTGTTCGTATCTCTCACCTGTATAAAAGCCCTGTCCCAAATCATTATTCGTTCTGCTTTTATGTATATCCAACTTTCCTTCTATCCTGCTCTTCGCTCCATGAAATAAAAGCTTATGATTCTTATCCATATGTTCTATATAGAACATTTCTTTAAGTCTATTAAGTTTAATATTATTCTTAAAAGCAAATTCATACACATACTCTAGCAATTTATCAGATGGAGTAGTTTTACCCATCTCATTACGCGAAATAGTAATCTGTTCAACACCAATTTTTTCGGCAATCTGAGATTGTGTTAATCCCAATATCTCCCTAATTGATTTCAAATCTTCTTTAAAATTATATTCCATATTTTGTCACCTCAACTTATTTATAGCATATTACTTAAATAAGTTTGTTGTCAACTTATTTATATCATATTACTTAAACAAGTTTTAAATTATAGCTGCCCCTTGCATTCAGCTTGGTCAATTATTAATTAGTTTCTTTATACTTCTACTTCTTATTAATTATCTTAAATATAATGCTTATTGCTATAACCGCAGTTATTACATCTGAGCACGCCTGTGATACAAGTATTCCGTTGTAGCCTACCACATTTGACATTACTACCAGTGCCAATACGTACACTACTCCCTGACGGCTTATTGATAAAATAAATGCTCCAAGCGCACTGCCTACTGACTGGCATACGCAGGTTGAAACTAATGTAACTGCCATAAAAGTCATTCCCAACTGCTGGAATCTAAGCATTGTTGCACCGTTTGATACAATATCCGACTGCTTCATAAACACGCTTATTATTAATGGTGCAAATACACTCATTATTATAGTAAAGACTAATCCTAATCCCATTTCAAACAAATATGCAAATTTTAATATTTCTTTTAAACGCTTATTGTTCTTTGAACCATAGTTATAACCAATTAATGGCTGTCCGCCGAAGGCAAAACCTACCAAAATAAGTGCAGTAATCATATTTACCTTTAAAGCAATTCCCATAGCTGCAATTTTGTCATTTCCATATGGAAGAAGATAGTGATTTGTTGTCATTACCATAAAACTTTGCATTATATTTGTGATTGATGCCGGTATTCCTATAATAAGAACGTTTCTAATCATTGAAGTTGAAATCTTTGCATCGACAATTGACACTGACAATCTGTTAGTTTTTTTAATCGTTACATAAACATAGTAGATATCCGCAATCAAATTTCCAAGAACCGTTGCAATTGCGGCACCTGCTGCACCCTGCTTTAATCCAAAAATAAATATTGGATCAAGTATTATGTTGGCAACTGAACCTACCATTGAACCAACCATTGCCTGAGTTGCAAGTCCCTCTGTTCTTAATATATTACTTGGCACAAGTCCAAAAATAATTGATGTGGCACCTATTGCAATCCATGTATAATAGTCACTTGCATATTGGAAAGTGCCGTCATCTGTTCCCAAAATATGAAGAATCGGCGTTTTAAAAACCATAAGCACTATGCTTACAAATATTCCAAATCCAATAGCTCCCCATATGCAAAACGCACTGACTCTTTTTGCCTCTTCCAATCTTTTTTCTCCAAAAAGTCGTGAAATCAGTGAGCTTCCGCCTAGTCCAAATATGTCACCAAAAGCTATCATCAAGGTAAACACAGGAACAACAAGAGATACTCCTGCCACAAGTTCCTGCACACCTGTTAAGGCTATAAAATATGTATCCACCATGTTGTAAATCAGTGAAACCATCATACTAAATACTACCGGCAAAGCAAGCTTCATATAGGCTTTTGGAACCGGTGTCTTTTCAAATAAAACATTTTCCATCTTTTTTGTCTCCTTATTTTTAGGGAACTTTTTTGTTGTTTTTCTTTCAAAAAGTTCCCTATTTAAATTTCTTATTAATCAAAAAACATCCACAATCACAGAATAAATGGATTATGGATGTCCGACCGTAGCGCAAATTGCGCCCTATCATATTTAATTATTTAATTTTCCATATTCTTCTTTTGACAAATTAAATACTGCCCAAGCTTTTGGCCAACCTGCATAAAATGCAACGTACCACCAAATTGGAAAACCTAAAATTACGTGCAAAGCCTATCTCTGACCTTGCACGTTTATTATATCTCTTTTATTCAATTATGACTACTACCTATATTAAATCATAGTCTATGCCTTGTAAGCATTTATTTCTTTTATAAACAAATTAATTGTCTATAATTTTTACAGCAGTACCATAGGCAATCACTTCTGCTGCTCCACTCATTACCTGTGATGAACCATATTTTACACCAATTACTGCATCTGCGTCCAGTTCTTTTGCCTCATCAACCATTCTCTTAACAGCAATCTGTCTTGCCTCATTTAACATTTCCGTATAACCTACGATTTCTCCACCTACAAGTGTTTTCATTCCTGCCATAAAATCACGACCTACATTTTTGGTCTGAACAACTGTTCCTTTTACCATACCCAATGCTTCTATTTCCGTTCCCGGAATATAATCAATACTTAGCAGCTTCATCTTCTTCTCCTCCATCTATTTCTCTTATTCTGCCTATTAAAACACCAATGATACATACAATGATAACAACCGGAATTGCTACTAAAACTATCAAAAGTCCTAAAGGAATTGGATCAACACTATTTCCCCACAGGAACATTCCAATAAGAAATAGCATAAATACTATCATTACTGCTCCTCCGATTATTGCTCCCATTTTCTTCTTCATGTGGATGTCAATTTTGCTAATGTTCACAAAATCTATGCCCTCCTTTTCCATGTTTTCCATCTTCTCAAGCCATTCATCTGTTTTCAGATTATTAAGTTCACATTTCTGATTTATGATTTCTTCGGTAAGATTATACATATTGGTAAGGTTAGATTTTTGTTTTTCCAAAACATCTAAATATTTTTCCAAACAATTTTCCAAAGTAACATTGTCATTTAATACTGATTTTATGTCTTCTACTGATATTCCGATTTTTCTTAAAAGTTTTATTTTTTTCAAAACTTCTATATTATCCTGATGGTATTCTCTGTAACCATTATCAGCTCTTTCAGGTGTAAGTAATCCCTGACTTTCATAAAATCTAATATTTTTGCTTGTTATTCCAACTAGTTCTTCAACCTGTTTAATCTTCACCGGATAGCCTCCATCTTCTTGTTTTTAATAACCCGATTCACTTATAACTGTATCGATACACCTTATTTATACAGCTTCCATAAGGTGGAAGGTCAATACTTTTTTTAATTCTAATAATATTATATACCATACATTACAATATACAAAGAAAAAAGAGCCGGGCTCCCCAACTCTTTTCTCAATAAATTATGATTTTTATCCTTTTACTGCTCCAACTACAAGACTATCCTGTACCTGTTTGCTTAAAAAGAAATAAATAATGATAGTAGGTAATGTTGCTATAACCATACCTGCTCCTATTAATCCCCATTCTGTTGAATACTGACCTGCAAGTGACATTATTCCTACCGGAAGTGTTCTATACTGGTCACTGTCAACAAAAGTATTGGCTAACATTAATTCATTCCATGTTCCAAGAAATGTAAATATTGAAGCTGTGGCAATAGCCGGCTTAACCATTGGGAATATTATTTGAATAAAACATTTAAATATTCCACAGCCGTCAATATATGCGGCTTCTTCCATTTCTCTTGGTATTCCTCTATAGAAACCAACTAATATCATAATACTCATTGGCAGAGCTCCTGCTATATATGGAATCATTAGTCCAAGATAACCTCCCTTTAACCCAAGGGTGTCAAGAATCTGGAATAATGGAAGTAATGCTGCCTGCGCAGGTATCATTATTCCTACCATAAATAATCCATAAACAGCATTCTTTAGTTTCCATGTCATTCTGGCAATGGCGTATGCTGCCATTGAAGATATTATTCCTGCCACAACAACGGTAACTACAGAATAAAAAACTGAATTAAGGAAATAACGAATTAAGTTAGATGAACTTAATGCTGTTATATAATTATCCCATCTCCAAACTTTTGGAAGTCCTATTACATTCTCGCCAAATATTTCCGTATTGCTTTTTAATGAAAAAGTTATAAGCCAGTATAAGGGAAACAACTGAGTCAAAGCAATTAAAAGCAACACTATAAATTTTATCTTGCCTATAATATTTTTCTTCTTCATTATACCCTCCTATACTGCTGAAACATTTTGTTCTGCTTTTTTAAACAATCTGTTTACAATAAATGTAAATATTAAACATTCGATTACTATAAAAAATGCCTGAGCACTTCCATAACCATATAATCCTTTTCTAAACAAATTGTTATACATTAATGTTGCCGGAACCTCACTTATATGATTTGGTCCACCACCTGTCATTACATATACTAAATCAAAGGCTCTAAGTGAACCTGTAATTGCAAAGATTACACAAGTCTTTATTACAGGAACCAGCAGAGGTAGCGTGATTTTTCTATAAACCTGCCATGTTGATGCTCCATCAATCTGTGCAGCTTCATAGTAATCTGTTGAAATTGATTTAATTCCTGCGTAAAAAATAATCATGTGATAACCTATATATTGCCATACAGATGGAATTAACACGGTCATAAATGCATTTTTTGTAAGCCATGAGTGTTCATATTCCGGTACAAAATGTCTTATTACAGTATTTATTACACCATAATCACTGTTAAACATTTTAAGCCATAATTGTCCAATAACCATACTTGAAATTACAACAGGTATAAAATATATAGTTCTAAAAAAGTTATCCCCTTTTACACCTTTTGATAATATCAAGGCTAATATTAATGATATTGGTAACTGAATAAATAATGATGCTGCCACTAATATTAATGAATTTTTTACCGCCTGTGGAAAATATCTGTCGGAAGTAAATAATTCAATATAGTTTTTTATTCCAATAAATGTTTTACTTCCAATCCCATTGTATTCAAAAAAGCTATATACTCCTGATGTTATCAATGGGATTAGAGTAAATCCTAAAAATAAAAGTAGCGCCGGTAATATGAAAATCAATATGTATTTTTTATTTCCAAGCATTTTTTCCATAACACTACCCACCTCTTACTTCTTATTTGCCGTTGATTGCCGCTTTATGTTCATCAATAAATTCATTTATATCTGCGCCATCTGCAAATAATGTCTGTACCTGTTCGTTATGAACTGCTGCAGGTTCTGCTTCTAAAGATGTATCCCATGCAAGAACACCCTGTTTTCCTTCTGCCAATAAATCTTTAATCTGAATGAATAATGGATTTAACTTACTTTCATCAGCTTTTGTTGTCCATCCGCTGAATCCTGAACCTGTTTCGTATGATGCAACACCCATTTTTTCATTAATGTAAATACAGAATTTTGCTGCTTCTTCTTTGTACTTAGTATTGTTGTTTACCCAGAATGATTCAACATAACCACCACAGTAATCTGTTGATTCTCCTTTTCCGTCAGAAATCATAGGAATCTTTAATGCTACAACTTCTTCAGGGTTGACTGTTGCTGCTTCATCTGTATATACGTTGTTCGCAAACCAGCTTCCCATAATTCTCATTGCTGCCTTGCCGTTTTCAAATGCTGCATTGGCGTCATCATTTCCCTGCTCTAATGGATTTTCTCCAAAAGCTCCTAATTTGTATAAGTCTGATACTTTCTGTGCTGCCTTCTTATATCCCTCGTCACCAAATTCTTTTTTACCTGATAGCATTTCATTAACACCTGTAGCTCCTACTTCTCTCAAAGCTAATGCCTGGTATACAAAAGCTGCATTCCATCCGTCCTTTGCACCTGCTGCTAATGGTGTAACGCCGTCAAGAGTTTTTAATTTCTTAACTGCATCTACTAATTCATCATATGTTTCAGGAAGCTTAGCACCTGCCTTGTTAAATAATGCTTTGTTGCAGAATAATGTCATATACCATGAGAACATTGGCGTTGAATATAATTTTCCATCATATTCAAATGCTGATGTTGAACCTTCCACCATTCTTGATTTAACATCATCTGTTAAGTAATCATCTAATGCCATTACTTTTCCTGCGTCAACTAATTTCTTAGCTGTACCTGCACCCCACCAGTAGAATACATCAATGCCCTTTGCATCTCCTGCAAACTCTGCATTAATCTTTGTCTTGTATGCTTCAGTGTCCAATGTTTCTGTTTTGATTTTTACATTAGGATTATCTTTTTCGTAAGCCTTAACTGCTTCCTCATATCTACCCTTAAGTTCATTTGTGTCATTTGACCACTGGTGCCATACATTTAATGTGATAGTTCCGTCATCCTTTTTTCCCTCACTCTTACTATCACTGTTTCCGCATCCTACCATAGAGAATGCCATTGTTGATGCTAACGTAACCGCTAACACTTTCTTAAATAAATTCTTTCTCATTTTGTTTCCTCCTCGAATTTTTATACTGAAAGTATACTTTAGTACAACACCTATCTCAATTTAATATTTTGACCAAAAAAGGTTAAAAATTTTACTAAAATTTCTAACCTTTTTTTTAACACTATACTCTATATTCTTTTACTGTTTGTCCTGTCTGCTTTTTAAAGCAAATACAGAAATAGTGGGAGTCTTTAAACCCTATTTTTTCCGCCACCTCATACACTTTAAGATCCGTCTCCTTAAGAATTTTTTTGCTTGCTTCTATTCTTTTCCGGGAAATATATTCAATAAAACTTACACCATATGTTTTCTTAAATTCCCTACTTAGGTAACTGTCATTTATGTATAAATCGGAGGCGACCTTTTTAAGTGAAAGTTCCGGGTTATACAGATTTCTGTTAACGTAATCCAGTGCATCTTTTATTACATTTGTTCTCTTACCTGAACGCTTTTTTTCATGATAATCACAAACCTGTTTAATGTATTTTATAACACACTCTGATGTATCATCTATGGTTCTTATTTCCCTAACATTTTGGAAAACTTCTTCCTCACTTGCCAATTGATATATGTTTGTTCCATATTTGTTTAATGTAGAGCTTGCCCTTAGGATTATTGTCATTGCCATTAATTTAAGATATTCCTCATCAGGTATTTTTTCTGCTTTAATTATTTCTGTGTAATCAGAAACATATTTTAGTACTTCTTCTCTTCTACAATTAATTATTGCATCTGAAAATTCATCCCAGTCTATTTCCTTTTTTGAACTGTTTTTCTTCATTATTTCCTGATACTCAGAAAAGGTAACAACCTTATTTCTGCCTAATAATACAGAAACACCTATAGCTTTGTTTGCCTGACCATATGCTGCCGGTATTCCATTAAATTCACTGTTTTTTTCACTAACACCAATAGTTGCCGTTATTCCCATATTGTTTAATTTATTATGCAAATCATTAGCGTAATCAATGCATTTACTTACGTCTGTTTTTGTGAAAAACATTACAATATTATGCATAAAATGTATAAAAGAAAGGCTATTCTCATTATTTTGCTTTTGTATAAATTCATACACTTTTTTATAATTTTGATTTTCTTGGGCATCTTTGATTTTTACATTTATGCAAACACATCCATCAACTAAATCACTGCAATTATATGTTTCCAATTTTTTTGTAGCTTCCTCTTCTCCTATACGATTTTCTACTAATCTAAGAAGAAAGCTCTCCCTTAATATATCGTAATTTTTTTCCGCACTTTCTTTAAGCTTTGCTACTTTTGATTCCTCTTCATTGACTTTTGCTATTTCAGTTTTAATTTTAGTCATAACTTCACTTATTTCTTTTATGTTGACAGGCTTTAAAAGAAATTCGTCAACTCCAAGCTTAATTGCTTTTCTTGCATATTCAAATTCACGAAATCCGGTTACAATTACTACCCTGCATTTAGGATTTTTTTGTAGCAATTTTTCCGTAAACTGCAATCCGTCCATTCCAGGCATATTAATATCCGTAATTACAATATCAACATTGTGGTAGTTTATATATTCCAAGGCATCCTCTCCTGATGCAGCCTCTCCTACAATATTAAAACCGTTCTCTTCCCAATTATATCCTTTACGGATTAAAACTCTTTCTAACTTTTCATCGTCAACCAATAATACATTTAACATATGTTATTTCTCCATTTTAATCTTTTTGATTGTGACAATTATCTCCGTTCCTACACCAACTTCACTTTGAATAATTACAGGATTTTCTATTCCGTATGTAAGACGAATTCTCTGTATTAAACTATATAAACCAAATCCTGACTTCCCGGTAACTGTTCTTCCTGCAAGAATATCTTCTATTTTTTCATCACTCATTCCCACTCCATCATCTGATACTATGAAAATTATTTCATCTTCCTGCTCAAATACCTTAATTTCAATATTACCTCCTTCGCCATTTAAGCCATGATGTACAGCATTTTCTACCAGCGGCTGTAACAGTAATTTAAGCACTTTTTCATGTTTTACAACATCTTCTATATCATAGCTAATTGCAATCTGGTTTTCATATCTGGTGTTTAAAATTGTAATGTAGCTTTCAATACAACCGATTTCATCTTCTACGCTTATATAATCCAGTCCACTGTTTAAACTATTTTTGTAAAAATTACCCAATGCCTGTATCATCTGAAAGCATTTTTCATTCTCTTCCATTAAAGCCAATGCCGAAATTGCATCTAATGTATTATACAAAAAATGAGGATTTATCTGAGCGTAAATTATGTCCAACTTTCCTTTTGCAATTATTCTTTCCTCATCCTTTACTCTCTTCATTAATGCCTTAACTGATAAAATCATATGATTGAAAACTTTTCTTAAATTCGTTATTTCGTTATCATAGTCATCCACAGGCATTGTAATAAATTCCCCATTTTCTACTATCTGCATATGATTTTCTATTTTTCTTAAAGGTTTAAAAATAAGATACGTAAGTAGCGTGGAACACAAAAATACAAAAATAATATTAATCCCCATAATTATTGCAATAATCGTTGAATAATACGGTGCCAAAGATGTAATATCGTCCATTGAAAAAACTCCTACCAGTTTCCAATCCTGTATTCCCATATCCTGACAGGCTACAATACACTCTTCTCCATTATTTTTTACTTCTTTGTATCCTTCATTAATATTTTCTGCTACTTTCGTATACTTTTTGAAATCTCTTTTTCCCTCCTGAGGTTTTATTACATAATTTCCTTTTGAATTAATAATATAAAACTGATTCTTTGAATTTTCACTTACCTGATTAAAATATCCCTGAAGAACAGTATTATCAAAAGTAATAAGTAGTGTTGCTAAAGGCTTATAATCTTTTTTGTCTAAAATCTGCCTTACATAACACAAATAGTTATTATTTTCATAGTATTCTATTGTGCCATCACTTCCCTTATAAAAAAATCCATTGCCACCGGCACTTTGCATTTTCTTATACCAGTCAGCTCCCTGGATGTACTTATTAACTTTTCTTGGTGTTCTTTTATATGAACTGTAACAATTATTATATTGATCAAATATATATACTCCTGAAACATAATCTCCTGATAAAATCATGTTAAAAAGACTTTTGGTTATGTTCTTCTGATAATTTAGATCAATATTAGCTGAATTAATTTGTCTTAGAGAATCCTGTACAATATCATCAAAATATATATACGTAGAAAGCTGCGTAACATTTTCAAACACTAATGCTAAGTTTCCATGAAGTGCGCTAACTGTCTGAACACCTGCTTTTCCGATTTCTTCCTTAGTATACTTATTATTAACAGCCCATATCATTGAAAAAGTCATAACAAATGATAGTAGCAAAATTAATATATATGTAAATATAATCTGTGTTCTTATTTTGGATTTTTTCCAATATTTTATAATTTTTTTCAACTTTTTTCTGCTCCATAATTTTTTGTAAATCCGTATCCTTCTATACTCAACTATAACCTATCCTTTCAAGTTGTACAACTTAAAATCAGACATTGAAATTTTTCTTTTTTTTTAGATAATTTTTTCTTTTTTGTACTTATCTTGTTAATTATATATTACTAATTTATTTGAAACGTCTCAATTGATTTTTTTGACTTAAAAAGGTTAAAATTTTTACTAAGAAATCTAATTAGTAAAAATATCTACCTTTTTGTTTAAAAATACTCAATATATCCTTATAAATAACAGGAAGGGAGAGCCTGGCATGCCAGACTCTCCCCTGAGAAGTGTATATATTGTATTTTTACTTAATTGTAACTTTTACTTTCTTGTAAACACCATTTTGTGCATATGCATAAATTGTGCACTTACCTCTCTTTAGGGCTGCTATTTTACCACGCTTTGACACTGTAGCTATTTCAGGATTACTTGATTCGAAACTTACCTTTCTATGTTTTTTAATCTTAACATTTTTGCTGTCTGCAATCTGTTTTACTTTAATCTTGAATTTTTTCCCAAGTAAAAGTTTTACTTTAGTCTTATTTAATTTTAAAGATTTACAATTTCCTACTTTTCCACCTTTAGTTGCTACATGAATCAATTTTGATGTAGCCAAGACCTCACCTTTATCATTCTGTGCAACTACAAGATATTTGTAATATTTACCTTTCTTTAATTTATTAGCTGTAAATGTCTTCTTGCTTACTTCTTTAATCTTCTTATACGATGTGCCACATTTAGCTCCATATATAACATACTTTGTTGCTCCGGACATCTTCTTCCAAACAAGCTTAACTGACTTCTTAGTTGTTTTCTTTACTCTAACACTAAGTTTTGCAAATGTAGAATTTGCAAAATCCTTATCATCCTTCTTTTCCAGAATTTCTTTTTCCATCTGTTCAGCTGTTTTGTAAGTGCTTGATGTTTCCACAGATATTGCTGCACCATTATTTGTAGTTGTTTCCTGTTCTGTATCTTTCGTTGTTGGCGCTACCGTTGTTGTTGGAGCTGACGTTGTTGGCGCTACTGTTGTTGGCGCTGCTGTTGTTGTTGGTACTATCGTTGTTGTTGGCGCTACCGTTGTTGGCGCTACTGTTGTTGGTGCTGCCGTTGTTGTTGGTGCTGCCGTTGTTGTTGGCGCTGCCGTTGTTGTTGGCGCTACCGTTGTTGTTGGTGCTGCCGTTGTTGTTGGCGCTGCCGTTGTTATTGGCGCTACTGTTGTTGGTGCTACCGTTGTTGTTGGCGCTACTGTTGTTGGGTGATTTCCATCATCAACATAGTTATACATAATAGATGTTATTCTTGAGCGTTTGTTTCCTTTTACAGTTGCAACACCTATTTCATATTCTCCTGATCCTTTTGTAAATGCTGTGTAATCTAAATTAACATTTCCATCAACTACATTTTTAACGCAAACTCCATTAACGTAAACATTATATGAATCTGCTCCATCTGCTCTTGCCCACGCAAAATAGTATGGTAACTGTGCATTTCCTGCCCATACAAGCCCTTCCGGTGCCTTAATACTTTCATCAACACTTGGATCTACTTCCGGAGATTCTGTTGTTGAGGCTATCGTCGTTGTTGGGGCTACCGTTGTTGGCGCTGGTTTTGTCTCAACTGACACTTTTTCAACATCAGATATTTTTGAAATAACCCAATCCGTTAATTCTTTGTCATTAATATTGAATCTAAATACTACATACTGCTCGCCTGTCACTTCCTGATCAACAATTTTTTTAAATCCAATATCTGTCTTATTCATTGGATATCCTGGACAATTTCCACCATTTGTTTCTACTGCCTGCTTATAAAAAGCTTCTGCCTCTGTTTTTCCATTAAGTATTTCATAATATACAATTGCACTGTTGACATCGTCTTTTGCAATGAAATTTAACTTTCCATTTTCATCAACATATGCTCCTCTTTGTATTCTTGATTCAGGGCTTTTTTTAATATCATAATATAGGCGAAGAACTAATTTTCCTTCTGCTATTACTATTCCCTTAGTCACTGAGTTTTCGCTAAGAATATAACCATCATACTCCTTTTCCTCTGCAGAAACCTCTGTACCGATTATAGCTTCTATTCTCTTAGTATCTTCAGTTACAAGGTCATATCCGCTTTCGTCTTCTTTCTGTTTATAATACTCTACCGTATACTCGGATATAGTTGACTCATCAAGGAACTTTGCATACAGTACTAAATTTTCTGCTGTAGAATCTGTTATTTCCGTTATCTGATTCTGATACTTATCATCTGTATACCAACCAAGGAACTTATAACCTTTTCTCGTTGGATTATTAAGTTTTATTGAACTTCCGAATCTATAACCGTTAGGGTTTGCAACATTGTTTGTTCCATCGTTTAATTCATACTGAATTGTATAGCTATTACGTTTATAATACGCCTTAACCGTAGCTGTATTGTCTTCTTTTACAACCGTTGTAAGTATATTATTGCTATTTCCATTATCATATGTAAATCCCGTAATGTTCTCCGGTTCATACGTATAACTTGTAGTTCCCTCTTTTACGCTAACCTGTTTTTCCTGCTTTTCGTATCCGGTTCCCTCATAATTTTCAAGATATATTTCCACGTTAACTTTTGAAGTATTTCCTAGCAATTCACTTTCATCAACATTTGGATTTGAACCGTTTCCTGTTTTTGGTCCAACATAACTTGAATTAGCTGGTACATCAACATATGTATTATCTGTAAAATATACTCTCTTTACTTCATCAGTATGATTTTCTGCAACATATGTTTTGTTTCCATCCTTGCTCAATACTAGTGAAAGTGGCTCACTGCCTGTAATGGAAAAATCCTGATTTCCATACTTCTGTAATGATGTTATATATGAAAGTGTATGTGCCCTTGATTCACCGTTTTCAACTTTTCCATTATCGCTCATATCCCATCTTGCAAGGGCACCATCCGGATCATAATAAGCATAATATTCTGCTACTACATCCTGATTAGTTTTTGGATCTGTAAGCATGTCAACTTTATTGAAATTATTGCAAATCTGTTCTTTATTAGAAACAAAATGTTTCCACTGATTACTGTTTTCATCTATACTGTCTACAACGTTTTTGACTTTATCCTTATATTTTCCCATATAAAGTGTTGCCCCGGAAATTGGTAACATTGTAATTGTAGTTACTTCAATAGAGTTTTCTGTCCACCATGCTGTATGATCATAGCGACCACCAAATAATCTTGTAACTGTCTGAATATTATAATTACCTGCATCTTTATATTTTTCTGTGAAAATTTCATTATGCACATCATAATAATAGTCTTCAATTGCAGCTATTTCGGTTGTATACATGTAAATACCCGCATCTCTAATTGTAGTATTTCCAACTGCTTCTCCCCATAAGATTAATGATGCCCATGCATTAATTGACTCAGATGATGATTCCTGGTTATTTCCACCTGAAAGACCACCCTTCTTGTCAACTAACTCTCCATTCTCATCATATTCATAATTAGCCACACCTGATGCCCATGAATGACCTTCATAAATATCAAAGTTTCTAAGGAATGGATACTTAGTAGGACTGTTGGCATTATAACCTTTTCCGTCACGATTAACATTAGCAATATCACCAATCATCTCATAAACCATTCCGCCCCATTCTTTAGCCCACTGTGGATCTTTCATTGCAACTGCTGCAGCTGCCTTAATCCAATATCCATAATGGAAATGATGGTCATTAACCTGCTTGTCTGAATCATATGATGATGGATAGCCTATTAATGTTCCATAATTTTCATCATAATAGAAATAGCTATCCTTGTAATCACCACTTATATATGCCTGATATGGATCAAACCAGAATTCAAGATAGTTTTCTACTCCTTCTACCATTTCATTTGTTATATTCTTCATATCCGCATCATCACCATCTAGCTGACCTGAAAGCCATATTGCATCTGATAATGTATTAAGATTCTTTCCTACCCAATATGTGTCAAATCCACCATACTGACCTTCCAAATTGCAAATCCACTTAGGATCTTCTTTGTTTTTTCTATAATCATAAAGATATCCTAACTGCTGCTTAATATTTCCAATTGTATTTTCGTCAGTTGTAACCGGCAATGAAGATAAAATTCCGTTGTATTGCATTTCAGTTACATAACTTGTTCCAACAATCGTTTTCATTGTTCCACGAATTGTGTTGTATGTATAGTTAGTATACTTAGAATTAGAATAACGCCACTGATGAGGATATAGTGCCATAATAGTATCCCCACCTGTGCTTTCATTCTCCATATTCTTTGTTGTTACATTATATTTAGTAACGACCTTAGAAGAATTCTTTAAATATTCCCACTGTACCTTTGTATCTGTAATAAAGTTAAATGCATATTTTTCATATAAAGAAAATGCTTCATTGCTTCCATCAGGAAGTATTGCTACAGACATATAGTTTTTTCCTGAAGGCATCTTTGCTGTAAGTTTTCCACCTGCATTAATCCATGTTGTACCTGATGGTGCTGCTAACATGTAATAATGTATTTTTCCATCTTTTTTATTTTTTAAACTTACACCGATTATATTTGAAGATGTTGTATTTTTTACTATTGTAAAGTCTGTTGCACCTGCACCAAGTGAAATTGTTGGTGTAACATTATCAAATGTATAATAGGCATATGGAGTTCCCTTTGCAATAATTGAACGCATTGAACTATTGCCTGCATTATCTGCCATTACAATTTCATAACTCCAATCTGTTGTTTTATCCACCTTAGCATCTTTAGCTGAAAAATTTTCACCACCAACAACCATTTCTACTGTATCATCATTTAATAAACTTTCTACTGTTGGTTCACCGTCAACATAAGAAGTACTATCTACTACAGCCGGTGATGCCATCTGCATACCATTACTTGCAGCTCTATATGCAAGAGGATGTGCATACAATGACTCTGAATACTGGTCAAATACAACTGAACTTGCCCAGTCATTTGTTGGAACAGTTCCAACTGTCTCTTTATAATTGTCAGTTAAATAAACCTTTGATGGAGGTAATGATTCTTTTCTATCTGTCCAGTTTACTCCCCAGTCGTCAGTTCTAACTCCAAAGACTTCTTTTTTATATCCGCCTTTGTCAATCATTACCGAATTGTTCTCATCAAAAAAATCTCCTGTTGCCGCTTTTATGTTTATTGCAGTAAATGGTATGCTTGTTGCTAGCATTGTAATCGAACAACATAATGCTATTGATTTTTTTAGTGCTCCTTTTTTCATTTTAATCTCCTTTTTGTAATCTAAAAACGAAATTTTCGTTTCTTCTTACATAAGAATATACTTATTTTTGTTCTCTCGCAATCTATTTTTTTGACAAAAAAGGTTAAAAATTTTACTTTTTACACTATTTTATGTTAAATAACTGGAAGTCATATAATCTAAGTGTTCAAACACCATCATCAGGTGTAAATATTTTATATTTAACTTTATTCCTGACACTGTACAGCATCATACCCTGTTTCACCTGTTCTTATTTTTGTGGCACTGGCAACAGGGTAACTGAAGATTTTTCCATCACCAAACTCCCCTGTGTAAGCCGCTTTTTTTATTGCTTCTATTGTTTTTTCTGCCCACTCTTCTGAAGAAACAACAATCTCAAATTTAATCTTTGGCTGCATCTGTGGCTCAACTTCCATACCACGGACAATTTCTTTATAGCCTCTCTGTAAGCCACATCCCATTACCTGAGATACTGTAAGACCATTAACTTCTATCTCCATTAATGCATTTTTTACATCTTCAAATTTTTCTTCTCTAACAATTGCATCTATTTTCATTATCATAGAATATCATCTCCTCTTGATTTATTACTGATCCATACCATTAAAACTTGGATATGCATTTTCACCGTGCTGTGATATATCAAGTCCAATTCTTTCTTCTCTATCTGTTACTCTAAGTGTTGTAAATATTCTTACTATTGCTACACAAATTAAGGTTCCCACAACTGCAATTACAATTGTAATAAGTATTCCTTCTATCTGTGCTACAAATAACCTCCATTCGCCATAAACTAATCCGTCCCATTTTGCTACTGGATTAATAGAACTTTTTCCAAATATGCCTGTTGCGATTCCTCCCCATATACCACCTATTCCGTGACAACCAAATGCATCTAATGCATCATCAATTTTTAATTTTTTCTTTATAAGTATAACTCCATAATAACATATTGGGCTGACAAGAGCACCAATTATAAAAGATGACCAAATTGGAACAAATCCTGCTCCCGGTGTGATAGCTACCAGACCAATTACCAAACCTGTTGAGGCTCCTACCAAAGTTGTTTTTCTGTCATTTATTATATCTAGTAACATCCATGATAACAATGCTGACGCCGATGCAATAGCTGATGTCATAAATGCATGCGCCGCAAGTCCGTCTGCCTTCAAGGCACTTCCTGCATTAAATCCAAACCATCCAAACCAAAGTATTGTAGCCCCTAATACAACAAATGGAATATTATGTATTCTGTATGTCGCTCTCTCATAACCTTTTCTTCTTCCAAGAATAATTGCAAGTACCAATGCTGTTATTCCCGAACTGATATGTACAACATCTCCTCCTGCAAAATCTACAGAACCTAATTCTGCCAAAAATCCCCCTTGCCCCCATACCATATGTGCTAACGGATAATAAACTATTATTGACCATATTGCCACAAATATGAATAAAGCTTTAAACTTCATTCTTCCTACAACAGAACCTGTAATTAACGCCGGTGTGATAATTGCAAACATCATCTGAAATGCACAAAATACTAAATTAGGAATTGAATCTGAATAAGGTCCAGTGCCCCATCCAACTCCTTCTAAGCCAAACCATCTGAAATCTCCTATTATTCCACCATGATTTCCACCAAATGCTAATGAAAATCCAAACAATGCCCACATAACAACAGCTAATCCCATAATCATAACTATTGCCATCATAGTGTTAACTACATTTTTTCTTCTTACTAAACCTCCATAGAAAAATGCCAACCCCGGTGTCATAAAAAATACCAAAGCCGCACAAGTCAACATAAAACCTGTGTCTCCTGCATTCATGCAATAATACCTCCTGCTCTTTTAACATATTTTTCTTAATTCTCATCTTGTGTACCAAAACATTTCAATGCCATAAATTTCAGTCCAAGTATTTATGACATCGAAAAAGGCGCCTGGCCATAAAGCCAAACGCCCTTGTTTGTTGACGTGAAGTCTATCATTTATTAAGTGAAAACACAAGTATATATTTTATTTTTTTAATTATCTAATGAATTTATTTAATTATTTTAAGTTTTTACTTAATTTTGTTTAGTTCCTTTCCAATGCCTATTGCAATCTTCTTTAACGTTTTGCTTGAATGGTCGCTCCTCTTATCTCCCACTTCCAAATCTACAGATGGTATTGTTGAGTAAGAAGTCTGAGTAAGATCTATTGCCATGGAACCACTGCCATAAATTTTAACACCGGCACTTCTCATTCCGTTTACAAGGTTCTTTCCTAAATTATTGTGTTTCTTCCAATTCTTTGAAACAGGATACATACTTCTATATTTGTTGTTGTTAGGAACACTAATATAGAAAGCTCCTTTATTAGAAGATGTTGAATCATAATGTAATGCAATATGGTAATCCGCATTATTATTAGCAAAAACTGTTCTTGCTATATTATCTAATTGTGCATCATCGCTTTCTCTAACCATAAGAACATTATAGCCTTCTTTTAAAAGCTGTTTCTTAACAGTCATTGCAAGCTTAAGTGTGGCTGTTGCCTCCCTTGTTCCATCGGCTAAAGTTGTTCCACCATTAATAGATGTAGCAGTTATGGCTCCCTGGCTTGTACTTCCTCCTGTAACCTTGCTGCTTCCATCAGGATGGCATAAAGTTTTAACACTTTCTCCGCCTCTTGTTCCGTGTCCTGCATTTACACATACTGTTTTGTTTTTCTTTTTAGCTGCATTAGAGAAATATAATGTAGGTGAATCAGTATGAATCTTTGAATTTTTTGCAAATTCCCACTTAGCATTCCATGCAATAACTTCTGCTACATTACTCCACTCAGAATAATATTTTTTATTATTCTTTTTTACGTAAGCACTAACACGAACATAATAGTTCTTAGACTTATTTACTTTTGCAATCTTAGTCTTTGTCTTTGATGCACTTTTTACATTTTTGTTTTTTACGTTCTTGAAATCCTTATCATTAGAATACTGGATTCTATAGCCACTAGCCTTTTTATTCTTCTTCCATGAAACAGAAATAGTTCCTGACTTTCTTGTTACCGTGTCTATGCTAATCTTCTTAACGTTAACCTTAACATTAGTCTTGTTTGTTGTCTGCCTATTTGTCTTAACTACAACATTTGATATGGTTGGATTCGGCGTGGTAGTTTTTGGAATATCCGCATAACTATTACCTGTTTCTTGGAAAAACACTACCGTAGCTATAATTAATGTAAAAGCAACTATTTTATTAACTACTCTTTTACTCATTTGTACCTCCTGAAAATTGTAAATATCTGTAATTTAATTATACCATTTTTTTGTTTTATTGTTTATTTATTTTAATATATCTTATATTTTTTTCTTTTCTTAAAGGCAATTTCATTGTAAAATAAATATAATGAAAACGACAGAAAGGAGCGAATACATGAAAAAAAAGCTTAGTATTCTGCTATGTTTAACACTATTAATTCTTAGTGGTTGCCGTGCTTCGGGAAATACTATCCGATTCGGTGCCGCTGATATTGGTGGTATGTATTACTCTTTTGCTAACACTTTTACTGAACTGGCAAATGAGGAATATGAAAATTATAAATTTGAAGTTAGAACCACTGCAGGTTCATCTGCTAACCTGCGACTTTTATCTGACAACTATATTGAGTTAGGTATTGCCCAAGCTGATTTGCTTGACAACGCTTACAAGAAGAACAGCAATCTGCGTGCCATTGCAGGATTATATACCGAAGCATGTCAGCTTGTTGTAAAGGCTGATTCAGATATTAAATCAATTAACGATCTTTCCGGTCATACAGTAAGTATTGGATCAGAAGAATCAGGTACTGAATTAAACGCCAATCAGATATTGGAATTTTCAGGTATGCCTTCTTCCATTGTTACAACTAAGAATATGGATTACATTGATGCTGCTAATAGCCTTAAGTCAGGTGACATTGATGCGTTCTTCTGTACAGCCGGATTAAAAACTACAATTATTGATGAGCTTTCAAAAGAATGTGACATTCGCATTATTCCTATTGATGACACAGTTATCAACAAAATGCTCACATATTCAAGTTCTTATAGTCGTTATACTATTCCTGCCGGAACATATAAGGGACAGGATGAAGATATAAACACTATTGGAGTAAAGTCTGTTCTTATAACATCAGACTCTATTTCAGAAGCTCTTGTTAAACAGCTTACGCAAATGCTCTTCAAGAAATCAAAAGAACTCCAGTATTCAACATCCCTGGATCTTCAGATTGATGAAAAATTTGCCACTGACGACATTACAATTCCTTTTCATTCAGGTGCAGAATCCTACTATAAAGAAAAAGGAATTAATCTAAATACACAATAATTAACAGAAAGGGTAAATAATGAAGATTCAATTGGATATGTACCAAACGTTAGCTGTTGCTGTTTTGGTACTTTTACTTGGAAATTTTTTAAAGAAACGAATTAACTTTTTGGAAAAATTTTGTATTCCTTCTTCTGTAATCGGAGGACTTTTGTTTGCCATTATGACATGTATTTGTTACACAACAGGAATTGCTGAATTTTCCTTTGATGACACTTTACGAGAAGTTTGCATGGTATTCTTTTTTACATCTGTAGGATTTCAGGCAAATCTTAAAGTTTTAAAAAGCGGTGGTAAATCACTGATTGTTTTTCTTGGACTTGTTATCGTATTGATACTTCTCCAGAACGTTACTGCCGTAGGACTTGCCAAAGCTTTAGGACTTGATCCTCTTATTGGAATGTGTACAGGTTCAATTCCAATGGTTGGTGGTCACGGTACAGCCGGAGCTTTTGGTCCTGTACTTGAAGATTTTAGCATCAGTGGTGCTACTACAATATGTACAGCTGCTGCCACATTCGGACTTATCTTCGGAAGTTTAGTTGGTGGTCCTCTTGGTAAGCGTCTTATTGAAAAACATAATCTTCTTGATACTGTATCAACAGATGATGACAGCTTACTTGTAGAAGATGAAAAGAAACATGAACGACACACTAATATGTATCCTGCTGCTGTGTTCCAGCTTATTCTTGCTATTGGACTTGGAACTATTTTTTCAATGTTCCTTACACAGACAGGACTTACATTCCCTATTTATATTGGTGCCATGCTTGCCGCTGCACTTATGAGAAACATTTGCGAATACACAAACATTACTACTATTCACATGGGTGAAATTAACGACCTTGGTGGTATCAGCCTTTCATTATTCCTTGGAATGGCTATGATTACTTTAAAGCTTTGGGAACTTGCTTCTCTTGCTTTACCACTTGTTATTTTACTAGCAACACAGGTTGTTTTAATTTGTGTTTTCACTTATTTTGTGGAATTTAACATTATGGGAAGAGATTACGATGCCGCTATTCTTGTTTCAGGAACTTGTGGTTTCGGTATGGGTGCTACACCTAATGCCATGGCAAACATGCAGGCTGTTTGTGAAAAATATGTTCCTTCAGTAAAGGCATACCTGCTCATACCACTTGTAGGAAGTTTGTTTGCTGACTTCCTTAATAGTTTAGTTATTACATTTTTTATTAATATATTATAATTTTGAGGAGTAAAATATGTTTGAGAAATTGAGAAAATTTTTTGAAGCAAAAAAAGAACAGCATGAGTATAATTACAATGTTACGTTCGACAATGTAGCCATTCCTGAGGTTCACACTCACAAATCAGATAAGCACGAAGAGGAAAAACCTAAACACTCTCCGATAAACTATGAAAATGTAGCTATACCGGAAGTTCATATTCGTACAAAGAAAAATAAATAATATTATATGGATTTTCAAAAATCCTTAATTAAATTCTAAAAGTCCGCTATCATTTTGCGTCTTGATAACGGACTTTTTTTATTTTAGTATGTCCTTCCAACCTTCTACTATTTCTTCCAACTCATAAGAAGTTCCTTTTCATTTGTATCATTATCTAGCCATATAAAATCACCTTCAAACTATATTTTTTCAATTATAGCTTGAAGGTGATTATTTTTAAAGTTACTATTAATTTTAATAGTGATTGTGTATCGGATGTAATAGTATTATTTTTTTGTCTTTACCTTTATCGTCTTGGACCAAATTCCACCAATTTTCTTATATCCTTTTAGAGTGGATACGTCAGTTGTAATACTATATCTTATGTAGTAAGTTGTGTTAAGCTTTAGCTTTTTAATTGCCCTAAGTCCACCGCCCTTTTTATCCCATACAGTTTTAGCATTCTTAAATGATTTATTTTTTGAATATTGAACAATATCAACAGGTATCAGCATTTTTTCAAAGGATATCTGTTTTTTCTTTATATTAAGACGCTTTTTTTTTCATCTTTGGTGGTCTGTTGTCCAACGAAAGAACTATCTGTGTAGCTTCTGTTGCTCCTGTTTTATAATTTGCTGCAATATTCACCAGAATAATATTTCTGTTATTTTTAAAATAAGATCTGTTTACAGTAATTGATGTTTTCTTATAATCGGTCTTTTTAAAGAAAGCTTTCGAGTTTTTCCCTATACCGGTATATGTAATGTTGTAGCCTGTACATCCAGGAGACTTAGACCATGACAATACATATTGATTATTTTTTACATTGCTTACAAAAAGATTTTTTACTTTAGTTTTCTTTTCAACCAGCTCTACATCTGTCAAATATTTGGTTCTAACATAAGCTCTTTCACTGTTAAACCATACCGTGGTCCAATTTGAATCACTTTCCTTTGGCAATGTTTCTATCTCTGCATTTGCCTGAAGAAACCCTACAACATTGTCATTATTCGACTCATCCTTTGATTTTCTAACACCAATTTCCTTTAATGTTTTCAAGTTATAAACTTTTTTCATTACCGCGTCATTTGGCACTTTTGTTCCATTTTTGTAAAGGTTTATGTACTTACTTTTTACATAATAGTAACCATATCCGTTCATTAGATAGTTGGTACTGTTGTTCCCCTGGAATATAACTTTGTAATACAAATCATCTGTATCTGGTGTATTAGAATAAAGTCTTCTTGTGGTAACTATATATATTTTTTGGTTTACTCCTACTCTGTATACATCACCACTGTCTGCTGTTCCCGGTATTGGACTAATACCAATAAATCCACATGTTACTTTTCCCTCAGCAACATATTTAATATTTGTACCTTCTGGTATACGGTTATATTCTTTGTCAAGATCAATCCAGACATTGTTTCTGGATGTTCTATAAAATCCTGGTGGATGTGAAGCTTGTAATAAATATTGGGCACACATAACCGGTGCTCCTGTAAAACTTTTATATCCGTTACTCCAAAAAGTAACAGTATACTTATCATATACTACCACCTGTAAATTGGCTGTTTCGCTTTCCAGATACGCACCGTTAATCCATGTGAAATTTTGATATCCTATAACACTTGAATACAGCACCTTTAAATTTTCAATATTGTCCTGTGGCAGATACTTAGGATCTACTGTTTTACCCTGAATCTTTGTTCCTGCAGGTACTACATCCATGGCAATATGATTTTTCCAATGTGCCACATTGTCAGGACCAACCAGATATGCCCTACCTATTACTTTTATATTTGGACATGACTGATTAATAAATTCAGTATGATATCTTGACACATCTCCCAGTGCATAGACAGACTCTCTCATACATCTCATTCCAATAAGAAAACTGCAAAAAACATAAAGCCACCAATCATCATCTTAAAATGCCTTTGGATTTTGCTCATACACATCTCCTTTCTCTACTTTAGTTTTGTGTTCCGTTCACTAATGTCTTACATCTCTTAATGCATAAACATTGTCTATTTATCTAATAATTATTATATCACTTTTATGCTACTTTTTCACTTGCTTTATTATCTATGCATGTAACCCTAAAATAAAATTTTAAATTCCACTCTCCTACCTTACAGTGGATTTTACTTTTACATAAGTGGAATTTAACCTTTCACACCATTTTCATCTACCTGAAGTTTTTTTCATTTTTTAACATACTCATCTTATTTCCCATGCCCTTTCATTTCAGGTATGGGATTTTTTCTGTCCTTCATGATAACGAACTTTCCTATAAAGTAAACAAGAGCTATAAGCTCATTTCATGAACTTACAGCTCCATCAATTATCATAGAATGTCTATTTACAGACTTTATTTCACAGTCTCCTCTCATCTAGGGAGAGCTTGCAAACTCTTATTGTAAATAATTCTATTTTTTTATAACAAAAGTTCCAGATTCTCTCCATTTTCTTCACATGTGCAAGTCATAATAAAATCCATACCAACCAAATTTCCAAAATATCTGTCTCCACCAAATTCACATTCTAATTGATTTCCCCAATATATGCTCTGATCATTCAAGAATTTAACTTTTTTCACCACTTGACAACGATATGCCAAATCGCCTCTTATTACATATATTCAATGTTTTCAGCGTGTCTTTCAGGAATAATGCTTTTATAAATTTCCATAATTTTTTCAAAAAATATAGAGCCTCATTTCTGTTTTCAAAATCAAGGTCATTCAATATTACTCTATCCAAGAAATTTTTTCTCCTAAACTGAAATTTGCGCCGTTTATTCCTTATCTAATTTGCTTCTTAATTCCAAAATATCATTTCTGATTTGTTCAATAACTATCTTAAATTTCTCATCGCTTTTTCCTGTTGGATCTTCAATTCCCCAATTATCATCAAACGGTCTTCCAATAAATGGACATCCTACATTGCAACCCATAGATATTGCAATATCCGGATCTGGAATATCATTAATAAGCTTACTATGCTGTCCCTCTGCTTCCATATCTATTCCATGCAATTCCTTCATGATACGGACAGCGTCCTGGTTAATCTGTGGTTTTGTTTCTGTTCCTGCTGAATAACTTTCAAAAACATCTGATGCTAAATGACGTCCAAGTGCCTCTGCAATCTGACTTCTACAAGAATTATGTACGCAAATAAAAGCTATTTTTTTCTTACTCATAAAATGGACACCTCTCTTTTATACACTGTTTATTGTGTTCTATCTTTTGAATTATTATAGATTATAATTCAAAACGTATCAATGGCAGATATACTAGACTAGTACATACATTTAATAACTTTAACCTTAACCGTTACTGCTTCTTAATAACATAAGTAATATTTCTAAAATCATAATATCCTAATGTATAATTTGAGTAATGGAAATTTATTTCAAGACAAGCTATTAAAATGTTAAAAATGCCACTATTATCATTAATATAAGATAGTGTCCTCTTTGTTTTCTAATTATATAATTTCTACAAAGCATTTAAGGAATACTACCAGATGACTCCACGAGAATACCTAAATTGATTTATTTGACAGGTCGGCTGTTGGTTCATTTAGGATTTTGTACTCGTTAAGTAGAAATCTTTCTTCACCATTCCACAATGCTTTACTTACTTCAGAATTTGGAAGTGATAGATTTTACATATTTTCTATATAATCAATTGCCTGTGATAAGTCCTCTAAAACCACTTCTGCCTTGTCTTTGTGAACCTGACTTGGTTGTAGCATATCAGGAACGCAAATAACCGGAATATTTCCATTGTACGCTGCATCAATTCCTGCTTCAGAATCTTCAAAAACCACAGCTTCTTCCGGTGTTGCTCCAAGCTTCTTGCACGCTTTGAGGAATATTTCGGGATTTGGTTTCCCTATATTAACTTCATCTCCACAAATCGAATCATCTAAATAGTCAGTTAGTTTCATTTTGTTAATTATTAAATCCACTTTATCTCTGTTACTCGATGATGCTAAAATAGTTTTGCAATTATTTTCTTTTAAATATGTTAATAATTTAATCAACCCTTTCTTTAGGGCAACTCCTTCTTCTTTGATTTTATCTGCACACATTGAATAAACTTTTTCGATGCATAAATCTGAATCAAAATCTTGTCCATATTCATCCTTTAATAATTTCTTACAATCTCTTAAAGTTCTTCCTGTCATTGTTACATAAAACTCTTTTGTAATTGAAAGCCCTAACGTAGCCATATATATTTTATATACATCAAGTGTCAATCTTTCGCTATCAATCATTAATCCATCCATGTCAAATATTGCTGCTTTAAACACTTTTATCTCCCTTATCACTAGGTACATATCCTACAACCTTTTTACCAACATGTTCTCCAAAGAAGCTAATAAGTGGTCCTGCAAAGAATCCAAAGAAAAATGTTGCCACACCCACTGTTGCTCCAGTAAAATATCCTATTGCAATAGCTGTACAATCATATACCATTCTAACATACCTGTATTTTATTTTTCCGTTTGATTTCATTTCAAAAACCTGACCTAATCTGTCCCACGGAGCTGCTCCAAGATCGCATGACATATAAATTCCGCAACCACAAGCTGCAATTAACACTGCAACTGATAACAATATAATTCTTAGAACCATTTTGTCCGCAAAATTTTCTGCATTAATACCTAACTTATCTGTCCAAAAAACATTAAACTCGATCATATATCCCAATAAAACCATATTAATAATAGCACCAATGCCAAAGCTTCTTCTATCAAACACAAAAATAATAGCAAATAATACTATATTAATCAATAACTGATATGTTCCTAAGCTTATTGGCAAATGACTGCTTACACCTAAGTTCATGCATGTAAACGGGTCAGTTCCAAAATCAGCTGCATACAAAAATGAAATTCCGAAACTTATAATATAATTACCAAGAAAAGCCATTATTACTCTTCTTATCAGGTTATTTTCTTTCCAATTCATATATATCCTCATATAACCTAATTGTTTAATATTAAGCTCTCAGATTATACATTCCTTTCTTTTTTATAAAAAGAACTGCTTAATTAAAAACAGTTCTTTTTATTATAATGTTTATCTTTGTCTATAAGTTTTGAAAGCTTCCAATACTACATCTATGTCCTCATCTTTCAACATCTTTGGTCCACCTGCAAGTAAAGTATTATAATATATATTAGCAACAAACTCTATCTGCTCTGCTATATCCATAGCATACGAAATGTTCCCTGCACAAGCCAATAATCCATGATTTCCCAATAAGCATGCATAATTGTCACCCATTGTTTCATATGCTGCCTCAGCTAATTCATATGATCCAATCGTTTTATATGGTGTACATGGAACTTCTCTTCCTGAATATGCAATTAAATAATGCATTGGTGGAATAGATTTACCCATTGTTGCAAGGGTAACAGCATATCTTGAATGTGTATGTACAACTGCTTTTATTTCCGGTCTTTTCTGATAAAAAATTCTATGCATATCTAATTCACTTGATGGCTTAGCTGTTCCTTCAACTTTTTCTCCTTCCGGTGTGCAAATAACAACATCCTCAGGGGTTGTCTTATAGTAATCCATGCCACTTGGAGATATAGCAAAAAGATTTTCTTTTTCATTATATATGCTTATATTTCCAAAAGTTCCTACTGATAAGTTTCTCTCTAACAATTGCTTTCCGTACTCTACAACCTGTTCCCTTTCTTCTTTTAATAACATATTGAACCTCCTTTAAAACTTTCTATGCTTCTAGATCTTTTTCATTAACAATACGATTTGTAACACCTGTTTCAAAATATCTGTCTAGCTCAGCCATTAATAAAAATGGTGATTTTGGAACTGCATCTTCTGACATTCCGGCAATATGTGAAGTCAAAAGAACGTTATCCATTTTTATTAAAGGACTGTCTGATGGAATTGGCTCCTTTTTAACTACATCAAGGGCTGCTCCTTTAAAATATCCTTTCTGTAAAGAAGTAATAAGTGCATCTTCATCAATCAGACCGCCTCTTGCTGTATTAATAAAGTAAGCTGTTTTTTTCATTAATTTAAAATAGTCCTCATTTATAATCCCTTCTGTCTCCGGAGTTAATCTTAAATGTACTGAAACGATATCCGCTTTTTTAAATACATCCTCCATCGTTTCAACTTTTTTGATAAATCCAAGTCCCTGTTGAGCCAATCTTTCTTCTGACACAAAAGAGTCATAAGCAATAATTGATACTCCCAAAGCATTAAGTCTTCTTGCAATAGCTGCTCCCACGTTTCCTATACCAACTAATCCTACCAGATGACCATTGAACAGTTTAATCTGCCCTGTATTGTAATATTCATGCATCCATTGTCCATTTCTAATAAACTTATCAGATAAAGTAATATTTCTTGTAATGTCTAACATTAAACCAAGTGCAAAATCTGCAACAGGTTCTGCATTTCGAATCACATTAAATACCGGAATATTGTGATTACTTGCTTCCTTTACATTAATATGTTCTACTCCACCTCTTGAAGTAAGAATAAGTTTTAAATTCTTTCCCTTCTCAATTATATATTTGGGTATGGGAGAAAAATGTGTCATCACAATATCCGCATCAACTATTGCTTCCTCTAATCCTTCAGCAATAGGTGCTGCATCAGAGCCATGATTTTCCAGATTCTGCTGATTTTCTGCAAAATGTGTTTTGTCATAATCTCCCCAAAACAATTGCGTAATCTTGCCACAATTAATTTTACTCTTTTCCAATGACTCTACCATCACGTCTGTAGACACATACATATCCCCAATCACAACAATGTTTTGTGGTGATGAAATCAAATCCTTCATTCTGTTAGCACCTCCTATTTTTTTAAATCCATTTATATTTTTTACATGCGTTATAAATTCCATCCTCTAATACTTCATCTGTAACATATGTACTTACTTTCTTAACCGTTTCGAGACCTTGTCCTAAGCAAATTGATATATCTGCTCCTTTCATCATTTCAAGGTCGTTGTTAGAGTCTCCAAAAGCCACATAACCATCCATATTATAGTACTCTAACATTTTTTCTATCCCCTTCTTCTTATTTATTCCTTTATTAACCACGTCAAGATAATCATTTTGACCATGATATAATTCAATTTCCTCTATATCCTTAAACACAGATATATCACATCCACACGGAGCACACATAACCATTCCAAAAATATCATTTCCCTTATATTCTTCATATGGTGGCATATCCATATGAAAATATTCACATGCCGTTTTTGCATATTTAAAATATTCGTTAGCCATAACAGTTCTTTTTTCTTCCAAAAGCATCATATTATACTTTTGTTCATTAACTTTTTCTATTAATCTCCTAACTACATCTTTAGAGTATGCATAATTATAAAACATAACTCTTTCTTTGTTGTAAATGCCTTGTCCGTTAAAGCACACATATCCATCCCATGGAACGTCAAAAAAGATTGATGGATTAGCTTTATTAAATAAAGGTCTACCTGTAGATATACAAATTTTGTGACCATTTTCCTGTAGATTATGTAATGCTTCTATTGTTGATTCAGGTACTTTTCCTGTTTTGCTATCTACCAATGTATCGTCAACATCAAAAAATAATATTTTTTTATCGTATCTTTTGTCCATAGTCTTTTCCTTTAAAAAATATTTTTACTATCTCATATTTTGCCCAATTTGCTTTATACAAAAAATAATACCGCAAATACAACTGCACTAATCATTAACAAGCCACCAATAACTTTACAAATCTTTACTGTTTTCTTAATGTTTACTTTGTAGAAAGTTTCAAATGAAATAAATGGATATGGTAAAAAGAAAAATGCTATACCACCTAACATTTGTGAACAGCTTAATAACAATAAGTTTTGAATACTAAATAGCTGTGTAATAATATAAATAACACATGCTACAAATATAAGCATAAACATAGCTGTTTTTCTTTTTTTATCTTTTTGAATATAACTTTCAAGGGCTGCTTTACATTCGTCATTGCAAACCTTAAAGCTTCTTGTAACTGCCATTGCCCATTTATATTTATGTCCTAACTCATTTCCACAATAAACACACTTTGTCTGATCCTCAGGTCTTTCTGTATATTCTTTATCTAAGTTTAAAGCCATAACTCTTTCCTCCTTTAAAACAAATCAGGCAACTGTCTTCTTGGAAAAGCAGTCGCCCTTTTTGTACTTTGTTTTATTATTAAATTGTCATTTTTTATATACTTATAGCTGATATTTTGCTGCCTGATTTTCCATCCAATCAACGAATGTATATCTGTTCTTTTTGAAGAGAACATATAATACTACGTAAACAACAATGATAATTGCAATTGCAATATAGTTCTGGAACCAGAAAGCTGCAAATAAACCAACAATAAATGGATGACACAATACACCGAATGAAACAATTGATACACCTGCTGCATTGTAGTCTGCAAGGTTAACACCCTGTTCTATAGCAATCTGAGTCATTGCCGGACAGAACTGAGATACGATAATCATACCAAGTGAGAACCAAATTACATTCATAGCTACTGTCTTAGCAATATTACCATTTGATGTTGCACAGAATACTTCTGACATATATGGTAAAGCTACTAAGTCAGCCATAGGAAGAATAATATTTCCCGGAAGTACGAATGATAATATTAAAATTATTGGAATTGAAAGGATACCAGCTGCTAATGTGTTAGGTTCACCATAAGCTACTGCATCGTTAACTGATAAGTACCAGTCTCTATCTTTTCCTTTTTCAGCTGCTTTTGATTTGTAAGCATCTGTGATAATTGTAAAGGCACCTGCAAAGATACCCGCAACTCTTGGGAATACTGCCATAATAGCTGCTGTTGAAACTGCTGCTGTAATTATGCTACCCCAACCAGCTACTGTAGTAAGATCGTTAATATTTCCAAGGAAACCAATTAAAGCACCAACTACTAAACCGATAAACATTGGTTCGCCAAAAATACCAAGTTTCTTCTGTAATGTTGTTGCATTGATTTTAATCTTATCAAATCCAATCTTTCCAAGTATCCAGTTCATAATAACAGCAAATGGAAGTCCCTCTAAGTGGTGAGGAGCTGTCATACAGCACTGTGGATAATTGTAGAAAGTTGAAAATCTCTTAGCAAATGCTTCTGAGAATAATAAGATATAAAGTAACTGTACTAACATACAAATTAATGCGAATGCAAAACTCTTTGTATGGAAGTATACTAATGAACCCCAGATCATAAATGAGTAGTTATTCCAAAGATCTGATGCCATAAATACATCTGTAAACTTACATAAGAATAATACAATCTGTAAGATAATACAGATACCAATCCAGATAAGACCTACCTGAGTACCGTAAGCAATAACAGAAAATGCCTGCCAACCTACGTCTAAACAACTAAGTTTTACACCTGTACTGTCAACCATAGACTGTACTACCGGTGCTATAATACCTGAATAACTGTTAATAACTAATGAGAAACCTGTTAATCCAGCTGCACAAAGTAAAGCAGCTCTAAACGCTTTCTGTCCTTTACATCCCATAAATAATGCAATAATAAATAGCATTACAGGTACACAGAATGAAGATCCTAATGTTGAAAGAACATCTCCTACTGATTGAAAAAATTGAGCCATAAATTTTCTCCCTTCTTTAATTTAAATTAACGTTTACCTCTCGCTAATTAACCTTCTAAAATTTTTAGACAATCTTCGATTACCTGTTTTTCTGCCATTCCTGTTAACATGCCTACAGCGTTAACTTTTGGAATGTCGTAATCCTGATAAACCGGGCTAACACATGCGATAATATCATATTTGTTTCCCATAAGTTCTGTTTCAACACCACCCGGGCTTGTTTCAACAGTTGTACAATCCCAACCAGCTTCTCCTAAATGGTCTCTTAACTTATTAGCTACCATGTTTGAGCTAACTGTTCCTGATCCGCATACGCATAAAATTCTGCAAGTTTTCATTTTACGTATCTCCTTTCGTTTCATATTTTTTCTAGTCCTCTAAGCCAATATGCTTATAAGCGACCTTATAAAGTTCCTCGTTTGTTGTTGCATCCTTAAATTCCTTTGCAATCTCCGGTTTTTGAAATACATTCATAACTTTTGATAAAGTCTCCAGATGTTGACTAGGATCTGTAATTGCCATCATAAATAACATTTCTGCCTCAACCGGTTGATCTTCCGTTCCCATATGCATGAATGTTACTGGTTTTGCTAGCTTTGCTACACAAACGCCGGATTTATATACATGTGGTGGATCTGTGTGTGGCATTGCCACTCCCATATCCGCCAATTGTAATCCTGTTGGATATACTTTTTCCCTTGCAACAACGGCATCAATGTAAGTATCTTTTACAAATCCGTTATCTAAGAAAATCTGACCTACTTTTCTAATTGCTTCTTCTGATGTTTCTGCCTGAACATCAACCGCTATTAATTCTGGATATATTGAATTCATACTTTCTCCTTTTTGTTTTGTTATTCTCTTTTGTGTTTTTGTTATTTTTTCTTATATTTTACTGTTTTCTCTTTTGTAATTTTGTTATTTTCTCTTGTACTCTTATTGTTTATCTCTTGTAAATTTATTATTTTCTTCTATTTTTTTAAAATCGTTATTTCTATCTTTTACATTATTTCACGATATTGTCATTTTTTCACAATATGATATACTGTGTTATAAAAGAATAAATGTCTTAAACTAAAACAATATCTTAATCAGAAAGGATAACTTATGAACAATCATGAAAGTTTACTAGTTCATGTGGCCCAATTATATTATCATCAAAATCTTAATCAAAGTGAAATATCTAAAATAGTAGGTTTGTCCAGACCAACTGTTTCACGAATGCTTGAAGAAGCTCGCGAAGTTGGAATAGTCGAAATAATCGTACACGATCCTATAAGAAAGAATCATGACCTGTCAGCACGTCTTCGTGATCAACTTGGTCTTAGAGAAGCTTTAATCATCTCCGGTAAATACCAACACGATGTTGCTTTAGAAAAATGTGCTAATGAAGCTGCACAATTCGTTTCTTCTATATTAGATAATAATATGTCAATTGGTTTTTCCTGGGGGCGTGCTATTCGTGCCGTATGTAATGCCTTCCAGTCTAGTGAATACTATAACGTAACTGTTGTACAGATGGCCGGTTGTCTTAGTGTCGGAGATCCAACCTATGACGGACTTGAACTTGCTACCACTGTAGCTCAAAAATTCAATGCCTCTTATACTAATATTGTTTCTCCTGTCTATGTAGACCATATGTTAGTTCAACAGGCTCTTTTAGCTGCTCCTCAGATTAAAAAAGCTTTAGCTGCTACCCGTAATTTAGATATTGTTCTTACCGGTGTCGGTACTTTAGATGATACAAATGGTTCATCTTATCTCTTTACAGGTTCCGAAAACGACTTAAAGTTGGCTAAAGAGTACGGGGCTGTAGGACACGTTTTAGCAAGATTAATGGATAAAGACGGTAACGAAGTAACATTTCCGAATCATTATCCTATTGCTGCCCCTTTAGAAGCTCTTAGGGAAGCAGATTGGTCAATCGGTATCGTAGCCTCAAAGAAAAAGGCTTTGGCTACACTTGCTGCCATTAAAGGTGGCTACATCAATTGCCTTATTGCCGATGAGTCCTTAGCTTTAGAATTATTAAAACTAACCAAATAACATTTACTCTTTATATAACATCTATCTCTTTCCTATAAGGGACAGGTGTTATTTTTTTCTATATTTAGTTTTCAATTTTCTATTTTGATTTTAATCGTTTGTTTTCCTATTCTAATTCTTCATCAATAGTTATAACCCACTTAGCACCTTCGCCTTTAGCCATTCTGTCAAAGCCATCTCTCCAGTTTTCGAGGGTTACAAAGTTCTTTGCAGTTTTTTCAGGTACTACCTTTCCGTCTGCCATTAATTCTAATGCCTTAACCCATGATGAAGGTTTCTGACTTCTTGATCCAACATAATTAATTTCTTTATGAAGAATCCAGTCTGTGCAAATTTCAACTTTTGATTTTGAGAAAACTCCCATCTGTACCACAGTTCCTTTTCTTCTGCAAAGATCAAGGGCTGTATTTGCTGCAACAACAGCGCCTGAACATTCAAAACACTTATCTGCGCCTTCGTTGTTTGTCATTTCCATAACTATTGACTTTAAGTCCTGTGTCATTTGGTCAACTGTAACATCTATTCCACATTCCTTTGCGATTTTAAATCTCTCAGCATCATTTGTTAATCCAGCCATAATAACTGTTGCTCCGCATCCTTTTGCAACCTGTGCAACCATCTGTCCAATTGCTCCCGCTCCAAATACAACGCAGATATCTCCAGGCTGAACATTTCCTTTTTCAATTACTGCATGAACACCACACGCTAATGGTTCTGTAAGAGATGCTGATAATAGCGAAACATTATCCGGTAATACATGAACACTTTCTTCTCTCGATACAACATATTCCGCCATTGATCCGTTAATCTGTGTTCCAATACCCTGTCTATTACCACAAAGATTATAATCCTTGCTTGCACACATCGAACAATGTCCACATGTTGTAAAAGTAGTTTCGCTTGTTACTCTATCTCCCACTTTAATATTTTTTACATCTGGTCCAACCTCAGTAACAATTCCCGAAAATTCATGTCCTAATATAACAGGAGGTTTTGTGCTTCCGTATTCACCTCTAAATGCATGTAAATCAGTTCCACAAATTCCCGAGTACGCAATTTTGATTTTTACTAAATCTCTTTCTGCCTTTGGTTCTTCCACTTCTTTATAAACCATGTTGTCAAAACCGACCTCTGTTTTTACTACTGCTTTCATATTGTCTCCTTTGTAATAATACATAACTCTTTAATGTATTTCATAAGAATAATATTTGTGTTTACCTTTTGCATTTGTTCAAGTTGGTGCACATTTGTATCGCGTTAATCTTAATATAACACCCTTTGGTGAAAATTACAACACCAAATATTTATTGAAACGTTTTTTTGTGAATTTTTACCAATTTTTCGCACTGTTTCTCATTTGAAAAGCTGTTTCTTCCTTTTTAATGTAAAAACAAACTTTCAAAAAATCTGCTAAAAAGTGTTGACAATTTAGTTGTTGAATGGATATAATTAAGTTAGCATTTGTTCAGGTAGACGAAATTTTGTAAATTAATTTGATTATTTGAAAGGAGTATTATAATGACACAAAAAGCTACAATTGATGAAATTCAGAAAGTTGCCAATAAGATTAGAAAGCAAATTCTGGGTGTTGCACTTGAAAAAGGTGGTTGCTACTTATCTCAGGCTTGTTCTTCAGCTGAGATTGTTGCCAGCCTTTATATGGAAATAATGAACTTAGGACCTTCAACAGGTAATCCTGAGCCAATCCCATTCCCTGGAGTTCCGGGACCGGATAATATGGATTATCCAAAGGGAGCATATTACAATGGATGTTACAAACCAACTAAGCCTGGTATGTTTGTTGGATGTGATGCTGACAAAGATCGTTTCTTTGTTTCATGTTGTCACTATGCATCAGTTATCTACTGTGCATTACAGGCTACAGGTCGTATTTCAGAACATGCTATGGATAAATTCAACGTTGACGGTTGGAATATGGAAATGATAGGTGCTGAACATTCTCCAGGATTCGAAAATACAGCCGGTTCATTAGGACAGACAATCTCAATCGCTGGTGGTACTGCTCATGCTCGTAAGATGAGAGGTGATACCGGTAAAGTATTCGTTATGCTTGGTGATGGCGAATTGCAGGAAGGTCAGACTTGGGAATTTGTTGAATCTGCTGCTTTCTATAAATTAGATAATATGGTAATCGTTAGTGATTATAACTGTCAGCAGGTAGAAGGTGCTACTGACAATCAGACATGTGTTTCTAATATGGCTGATAGATTTAATGCATTCGGAGCTAAATGTGTTGAATGTAACGGACATGACATTCAGGCAATTATAGATGCTTGTAATGTTGAACACGAGGGAAAACCTTTAGTAGTTCTTTGCAAGACAAGTGGTACAACAATGATACCACCTCTTGAGAAAAAGAAACCATTCTTACATTTTGTACGTATTCCTAAAGACTCTCCGGATAGAGCTGAATACGAAAGAATTTATGAGGAATTATAGAGAAGGGAGTTAAGAAATAATGAAAATAGAAGTAAACACACATGAAAGATGTATGCTTGATTTTGCAAACAAACATCCAGAAACATTAGTATTATCAGCTGACTTAGGAACTTCCTGTGAAGTTAAGAAATTCAGAGCTGAGAAACCGGACCAGTATTTAACAATGGGTATTGCTGAGCAGAATATGTGTTCATGGGCTGCAGGTTTAGCTCGTGAAGGTTACCGTCCTTTCTTACACACTTTCTCAGTTTTCCTTTCACGTAGAATTTTAGATCAGGTGGAAATGAGTGTTGCATACCCTAATCTTCCTGTTACATTTGTAGGTTTTGTACCTGGTATTACTACTCCAGGTGGAGTAACACATCAGTCAATCAATGATGTTGGTATTATGCGTACAGTACCAAATATGGCCATTTTTGATGTTGGCGACGCTACAGATATTGAAGGCGTTTTAGATTTAGTATATGAATGGAATGGTCCTGCTTATATCAGAATGCTTCGTAAGGAAGTTCCAAGATTATTCCCAGCAAATGAGCCTATGGTATTTAATAGAGCCAGAACAATTACAGAAGGTGATGATGTTCTTATCCTTTCATCATCAATCTGTACAGAAGAAGCTATGCGTGCTACAGCTGCTTTGGAAGACAAGGGTGTATCAGTTCAGCATATGCATGTTTCAACATTAAAACCATTTACAGATCCTACTATTGTAGAAGCTCTTAAGAAATGTAAATATGGTGTTGTTACAATGGAAAATCATTATAATATCGGTGGTTTAGGTTCAGCAGTTGCTGACTTAATGGCTGAAAATGGAATTGGTAAGAAGTTAATTAAGATTGGTCTTAACGGTTACGCACATGGTGCTTCAAAGATGTACTTAATGACAAAATATGGTATTGATGCTATGAACCTTGTTAAATCTGTTGAAGAACTAATTGGTAAAGATCTTGGTATCAAAGAAGATGATCTTGACAATCAGCGTTTCGTAGACTTTTTGGAAGTGTAATCTAAGGAGGATAAAAATGAGCATGTTTTTAGAAGAGAAGAAAAAAATTATAGATGCAGGTATTAAACTTGATAGATATGGTCTTATTTCATTAGCAGGTGGTAACGTGTCCATGAGAATGCCTACCGGAGAAATTCTGGTTACACCTTCAGGTATGATTTATGAAGATATGGAGCCTGATGATGTTTTAGTAATGGATATTGATGGAAATATTATTGAAGGAACAAACAAACCTTCATCTGATACACCTGGTATATTATATATTTTCAAACATCGTCCTGATGTTATGGCTACAATTCATACACATCAGCCATATGCTACAGCTATTTCTCTTATTCAGAAAGAATTCAGAGCTGACCTTACAACTGTAGGCAATGCCTGTGGCGGTAACGTTGCAGTTACTGAATATAGTTCACCAGGATCAGTTGAAATGGGAATGGACGTAGTTAAGTACTTAGGGGATAGCCTGGCAGTTATTTTAGCACATCATGGTGTAATGACAGTCGGAAAGAATTTAAAACAGGCATTAACAGCTGCTGTTTACTTGGAAGAAACAGCAAAAGGCTATTTAGCTGCCAGAGCTTGTGGAGAAATCGAACATTTATCAGATGAACAGATTAAACAGACTGTTGAGATTTACAAATATGTAGGTCAGGGTACAGCCGATATGCCTGAGGGTTTAACTGACAGAATTAAATAAATTATAGACTATGAAATAGAATCTGTAACTATACACTCTATGATAAGTTATGGAGCTGTAAGTTCATAAAATGGATTTGCAGCTCTTTTCATATATCTAACTTATATAAATACCCATATCAAAAGCGCCTGTATGATTAACAGGCGCTTCTTCATTTACTATATTAAACTTGAATTCCTTAAATTAAAAGCTAATAATATTCTTAATAACTTCTGCATCTACTTTATATGGGCAATTAGCTAATTTTCTTTGATTAGAAAGGATTAACTCTCCTGTTTTGTCTAAAAGTTCCTGTGGAAATTTTTCATATCCACAAGCCTTCTTATAGAATTTGGAAAATTCTTCTACTGATTCAAATCCTGCTGCCTTCAAAACAAATTCTTTATCCTCATCTGTAGCTTCATTAATATAACCCGGCAAAAAATATCCAACTGCTTTTCCATGAGAAATTCCTAATTCATAGGTAATAGGATAACTTAATCCATGTGGAAGAGATGTTCCTGCGTGAGCAATGCACATTCCCGCCAACGTTGAAGCATACATCATATTGTGGAAATCCTCATCTGTAGCTTCTCTATTTCCAAGTAACACATCTTTAAATTTACTCCATGCTTCTAAGCCTTCTTTTGCAAACATCTTACTATATTCGGTTGCATTATTGTTAATACAGCTTTCGACAATATGAGCTAATGCATCAATTGCTGTGTCACAGATTACTTTCAAAGGTGCGTTTTTAATATATTTTTCATCAACTAAAGCCATCCTTGGAAATATTCTATGAGACATTGATTTTTTAGTTTTCTCATTATGCACCGTTAAAACTGCTACAGTTGTAACCTCCGAGCCTGTGCCACATGTAGTTGGTACTTCTATAACCGGCAAAGATTGTGAATTGGAAACTGACTTGTATAAGAAATCCTTATTTTCATTCTTATGGTAAATCATTACTCCTATCGCTTTTGCCGCATCCATTGGAGAGCCTCCACCAATACCTATTATAAAATCACAACCTGCTTTAACACCTATTTCTCTGGCCTCCATTACAGTTTCTACAGATGGGTTTTCCTCTACGCCATCATAAACTGTATATTTAATATTCTTAGATTTTAAAGCATTTATTACATCATCTAAAGAACCGTTCTTTTTTGAAGAATTCCTGCCTGTTACAATTAAAGCATTTTTGCCCATCTGAGCTATTTCATCTGCATGATTATGTACACAATTTTTTTCCTGATATACTAAAACTGGAAGATTAAAACGCATTATACCACCTTTCTGCGATAAATAATTTTATTATTTACGATATAATCTGTTCTGTTTTTTATTTGAAATTAAGTAAATAAATTTTTCCAAATTTCTTTATTTATTGCAATAATATTTTACCATATTAAAGATTTTTTTCATTAAAATAAAAAACTCAATCTTTATTTTTAGATTCAGAGCTTTTTATTTTACTCAATCATATTCAATATTTTTCCGTCTCTAAGCAAAATTTGAAATTTAATCTAATTTTAATCCACTAAGTAAACTTCCTAGAGAAGTTCCAATGCTTTCAACTTCCTGCATGTTGTTTTTGATTTCCTCTTCTTCCTGAATTCTTTTTTCTTCCAACAAATCTTTAATGCTTAAACTTATCTTTCCACCATCATTTTTAATGACTTTTGCTTTCACAATCTGTCCTACTTCGAGAGCCTCTTTCGGAGATTTGATATGATTCATGGAAATCTGTGAAATATGCACCAGACCTGTTACATTGTTTCCTAAATCTACAAAAGCACCATATGGCTGAATAGATTCTACTTTTCCTTCAACAACAGAACCAACCTCTATCTTTGAAACGGCCATCTCACGCTGTGCCTTTCTGGCTGCTTCACTTTCTTCACGAAGAATTTCTCTGGCGGATAAAACAAGTTTGTTTCTTTCCATATCTGCTTCAATAACACGAACTCTTATATCTCTGCCTAGCCAATCCAGAGTATCCTCAACATGATTAATGTCTAATCTGCTGACTGGAATAAATCCACGCACACCTTCTACTAAAGCAATCACACCTTTATTTACAATTCCTGAAATTGTAACCGGCAGAATAGTTCCTGCTTCCTTATATTCATTAATCTTTTCCCATGCTAACAAAGTATCGGTATCATACTCTCCATTTCCCATATGTGCATAAGACTCTTCTAATGCCTGTCCTAAATCTTCCATTCTTTCTATTTCATTTTCTGCTACATTGTCTCTTGTTTTTTCATCCATTGTGCTTCTCCTTTTCACAATTTTTTATTTATCTAAAGTCATTGTACCATATTCTCATATAAGGTGCAAAAAGGAGTTCGTTATTGTCAATCCATATTTTCCATAAAATAATAATTTATCGGGTTAGCATATCAATTGCGTCTTATACAGTATAAACAAAAACCTCAACAATTAATTTTTTATCAATGACAATATTTCAAGAGCCAATTAAATCAATGACTTTAGCCCGACTTTTCGTGTAAACCACCCAATCAGTCTCTGTGCAAATTTTAAATTAACTATTACAATAACAATTCCTATGATAATGCATAATACGCCATCCCACCACAGATTGTTTACTGTAGTAAAACATTTATATAAAATGAAAAGCCCTCTGTTGAAAAATCTTTATGTGAGTTTAACATACTGTGGCATTTCTTTTCTAATGTATCTTTTTTATTTTTTAGCCACATTCCAAACCCTATTTTTTCTTCCATGTCATGAAATATAAAAATAAGTGGGAAAAACCATATGTATTCTTTTAACATTTTTCTTCTCCATTGCACAGCATTGTATATGTTGCTAAAAACATTAACATATGTCCCATACTCTCAAATGCAACTGAAATGTCATTGCACCATACAACCGGTATGCATTTCATAATTTCGCATAAAATCAATCCTCCCAACGGTTGAAAACATACCATCCATTTTGGCAATGCAAATCGTCTGGTAACAATTAAATAAATTATAACAATCGACATTCCAACATCCATAATTAAGTAATAAACCATAAATGGTATAATTATGTACATTCCAACCTGATTTGTTATTTCTGCAGCCTGTTCAAATGTATTTCCCTGTCCATAAACCGTCTTGAAAATGATTGGCAATAAGCAACACATAACATGGATAAAAAATACAGATATTAATCCTGCTACCGAACTTATTTGAAACAATCGATTCATTCCTAAAGCATGCCCCTGTGGTTTTCTTTTACAGGCATCTGCTACTATTTCTCTTAACTTCATAAGTCCAATCCAATATAAAGGCATTGCCACTGCGGCCAAAAGTATTGACATCTCAAATCTCCACATAGACATTTTAGGCCAATTTGAATTAACGAATACACCAACTTCTTCATTGCCACTTCCTTTTACATCCAAAAGCCAATCACCAATCATGAATAATGCCATTGAAACTATTCCTAATACTAATGCTCTCTTATTCTTTTTTTCCATTTTTCCTCCTCTTTTTGTAACCAATTTTAGAAGAAAATTGATTACCTGCCTGCAGCCGGTTATCTTCTCGGATGAAAGTCTCCAAATCTATCCATAGTACAAATTACGACATGCTTATAAATAACATGCAGTTCAAGTTAGTTTTGCCTAACTCTTTTATGTTAGTCGAAATTACATTGTTTGTCAAACAATTCTAATAATTTGCTCAAAACAATTCTAATAATTTACTCAAAAAGATAAGGATTTTCGCTATTAATAGTTTAATACATATATATCCAAAGAAATGTTTGTCTTATAATATCTTTTATCTTTATTATACAACAAAAGACTCAAGGTCAACCTCAAGTCTTATTGTCAAGTGTGTATATCTGATTTTTTATATATTTAAATTGATTATTTTTTGTGAATACCAAATCTGATATAAACTTTTCAAAAGGAATTATAATTTACATTAAAAAAGACAGATTTTTTAATCTGTCTTATAAATAAATATTATTTTACTAATTGTACATACCAATCTTGTGGAAAACCTATATGCTTTAACGATATATCATGCTCATATTCTTCCACAATTGAGTTTAATTCAACCAAAAATGAATTATTCCACTCATCTTTGTCTGGATACAACAACTTTAAAACCAATATTTGTGAAAATAATTCTCTATTTCCAGATAATTCCATTTCCTTTGGTATTTTAGGCAATGCTGGAAAAGACCAATAATATAATCTTGAATAATGAGCACATCTGTTTCTTAACTCCGTAATACATCTTAACCAACTTTTTAAACATGACACAGAGGTTTCATATAACGCTTTTGCTATATGCTTCTGATCTACTGATAGCATATCAGCATAAAAGTACGATAACATTCCCATTGAAAAGGACTCAACTATAACCCATATAGGAAACTTTCCGTTATATTTTTCATTATGATGTTTAACAACCAATGTTCTCTTATTTTCTTCAATACATACCTGAATCAAATTCTTAAATTTTTCATCGTTATGCTTTTCATTATATATGTCTGCATTCATATAGCCTAAAGCACCATGGTTGTGTCCACTGTAATAAGCTAACTGCGTTCTCAAATATATTTCATATTCTACACCTGTTTCCTCAAGCACTTCTCTTTTTACTGCCTGCTCAGATGTTTCTCCAACATGAACTCCACCACCAATTGAGTAATAATAATCGTCTATTTCATTTCCTGCAAATAACACACAATCTTCTTCAATTATTATTGCTGCTGCGCGATATCTAAACCATTTATTTTCTCTTGTAAATCCACAATCCTGCATATTCTTTCTCCTCTAACTCAGTGACTATATGTAATTTGTCTAAATCTTTCTTATAGGATGTCTAATAACCGTTTTCCATTTTTCCGGAACAACCTTTCTTGCATCAGATAAATATATTTCATGATGTAATCTGTCCAAATTTCCTTTACGAATTACTCTTCCGCACATTCTATTTCATACTCAAAATATTTTTCTTGAAACTTGACCTGTTCTTCTATCTGTTCCTTAGAATATAGTTCATCTTCAAGACCTACGTTTTCAATATCATAGTACTTCAATCTCATTAAAATCTGCACCACACTATCAGGCAAATTTTCCTTTAACTCATCAATTGCTACATTAGTTTTTCTAAAAACATCGCAAAACATTCCTGCATAAATGACACTTTCTTCCGCTTCCATTTGCACTAGCAACAAAGATACATTTAATAAATGCGTTACATAATCATCACCCGAGTATCTTTTTCTGTCTCCATATATACTCTGACAGAAATTGTAGACCTTATTTAATTTTTGATTATCATATCCATGCTCTATCATTTTTTCGCACAATACTTTGAATAGTTCTTCTTTTGATAAATGTTCATCCATTATTTTATAAAAGTTGCAATTGCTCATATCTCTATCTCCAAAATGTATTATTTCTAATTTCATTGCATACAAGAGTGAAGGTGAAAAACCATAATAACTTTTGAAAGCTTTAATAAATCCGCTGTGCGATTCCCAGCCATATTCAATTGCCACATCGAGAATTTTGTTTCCATTTAAGATTTCTCTGGTTGCATATATCAATTTTCTTTCCCTGACATATTCCATAACAGAAACTTTCATTTCTTGTTTAAATAGTCTTGAAAAATAAAACTTTGTATAACCTGCATTACCAGCGATTTCATCAATGGTTATTTTATTCTTTATGTTGTTTTCGATATAGTTAAGACTCTCTGTTGTTACTGTTTTTCTATCCATATATCTTGCCTCTTGTGATTAAATGATATATTAAAAATATCATCTTGAATGGATATTTGCTTTTCCAATGTTGCTCTAAATATAAAAATTATGCATTCCAAGTAAATTTAATGTGGTGGATTTTACTCCACCACACCACATCTACTTATTTCTGTGCAACGATTAAATATCTATGAATAGTTCCCTGCACTTTTCCATACTTGTCTATTATGTCTTGCATTTTTAGCAAATTTTCATAACACTTGCTCACTGAAAAATTTGGAAACTCCCACTCAATAATATGTGCAAACCATACAAATGCACCTATATCATAAAATGTTATAGGTCTGTATGTTTCTTCGGCTCTGATTATTTTAAAACCAGCCTCTTCAAACTTTTTCCTTTGAACCGTTAGGTTCATATTGGGAAATGGTTTGGGTATATCTGGTAAAACCATCTGAACTAAGTCACGTTCATTATTTTCTCCAACCTGCTCTGTTATAAAAATACCATCTTTTTTCAATAACCTATATATTTCATCCTGTTCAAATTCTCCATGTCGATTTATCATCAAATCAAACATTTCATCTTCAAACGGAATATTTTTAGGATTCGAACATTCTTTGAAATTAATACCTAGCGGTAATAATCTTCTTTTGCAAAGTTCTACATTTGGTTTATAGCCCTCCGTCACAGCCGTTTTGTCATATGGATGATTCAGAGATAACAAAAATTCTGCACCACCTGTATCGTAATCCATTATCTGCTTTGAATTATCAAGATAACTTCTTACAATTTCTTCATAACTCCAAGGTAAATCATTTTCTACATCATATCGTCCTTCAATATGCGAAAAATCCCACCCTTGAATCTGTGCGACCTCTTCTTCTCTTTTCCATATATTGTATAATTCCTTTTTATTCATATTTACTGCTTTCCTTTCAAATAAATTCATAAAGGGTGCAGTCCAACAACATAAGCTTTTGCCTCTAATTAACCTCAATACAATCTGTTGTCAGTTTTAGAACTGCACCGAGTATTTAATTCGTCTCATCACCTTAGTATGCTTCATTTATCTATCTCCTTAATTTATTTAGCAAATTTTCAGGCCATTCGTCGCCTTCATCTAAGTTATTATCCATAAGCCACTTGTCTTCTACTGATATGATTTTTTTCTCATTATTTTCATTTACAAGCGTAACTGTCACCTTTGGATTTTCACTTTCAGAATGTTCTTCACATCCATAATCGCCATCAAATATATGCTTAATTTTCCACATTTTATTACTCCGTTCCTTCAATTATTGTACCTGTCCACTTCACTCTGAATCCATGTCATAATTACATCTACCAAATAATCCTGCTGAATTCTGCTTAATTCTTTTCCCGGCTGAATTTTATGCCACTTTCTGATACACTCTCTGCAGCATGTAGCTGTTGCATACTGAGCAACAAACACCGGATGTCCTTTTGTTGGAGTCTGCTTTCTGTCATTAGGAATAAATGCAAGAGCTTCTCTTTTAAAAATAATTTCAATATTATTCATATTTTTATGCTTCTATATTTGCTTAACATACAATAAACGGTTAATTCAAATAGGATTTTACTACCTCAAAAACATTCAAATATCCATTTGCATACATATGCACACCGTCAATTGCATACTCTGGTTTTTGTTCTCCATTTTAATTAACGAGACCTGCATTGCAGTCAATATAATAGCATTCATATTTATTTGCGATTTCTTTCAAATGCTCATTGCACATTCGAATATTTTCAGAAGTTCTAAGCTTCATCCATTGAATTGCTTCATCAAATCCTTTACTTCTTGCAATTTCACAAATAGGAAACTGTTCCATCAGTGATGAACCTGTAAAAAGAATTTTCCCCTTTAATATGTTCTGATTTAAATAATAAAAATTTTTAATTTTTATCATCTGCTCATTATTCATTGTAATACCCTCTCTTTTTATAATTGATTTTTCCTCTATCAACTAAGCCGGCAAATTATATCGTTATATTTGTCTGTATGAATTTAGATTTATTTTCATTAATGTCTATAATACTATCATATTTCTTTTCCAATAACTACACTTCTCTAATCTTACCTTTAATGCCAAATGTAGTTATTCTCTAGAAAATATTAAAATAAAAGAAATCATTATACTAAAATATTTCTTAACATAATAGTCTCTTTTACACAATTTATTGTTAAATTATTTGACTAAAGGACGTGTTTCATCATTTTTAAAATATCTCCCCATGGAACACATCACTTACGTCAGAGGTATCGGCATTCTTTCCACAGTACTCTCGTTTTACAAGTTCATTATTGCTATAATCTACATAAATATCCTTCAATCTTAGCAATCATGTCTTTGCATTGTCTAGCCGGTAAATATCTATTAAACAATAAACTGTCAATTAGAAGCCGTAACTCACTGTCCGTAAATCCTCTTTTTAAATAAAAGTCAGATAGTATCGAGCTTTCTTCCTTAACTCCCTCTTTACTTTTTACATAACGAACTGTCTCTGTGTATTCAATTTCATATCCGAAATCAATAAGATTCATAATATTTCTTTTTATAGTTTTTCGTTCAACAGTAGTGTTATATTCATTCTTTAATATTTCAGCTATCTGTTTCTGACTTAATTTGTGATTTTCATCAGTATAACATTTTAGAATGTCTAAAATATTTATTATTATCATTTTCTTTGGTGGTATAGTGTAATTCATATTTCGTTCCTTTTTTACACATTATCTTAATAACCTTATATATTCAATTATTCCAACGCCTCCCAATAACGCCACAAGTAAATACGCATAGGGATAAAATCCTCCCTGAAATATTAAAAGAATGATAATTGAAATAATTGATAATATTGCCATGATTTTTACCTTTTCGCTTCGTGATATCAACATCTTATCATATCGGGCTTGTGGTAACAATCTTTTGAGGAATTTTGCTCTCCTCCTTTTCTATTAAGCTAACACTGCAATACAAACTATCAATATATTCGGTTTCCAACCGTTTTCACCCATCTTCCATATGTTTTCTTTCCATTTATCTTTTTATATGGTCTTATTTTCACATATATCTTTGACACTTTTTTGTTAAAAGTTATTTTTGTACTAGTATGTTTTTTCGAAACATTCACTACGATTTTTCTCTTAAATTTCTTATTATTGCTGGCATAAATCTGATATCCATCGGCATCTTTTACTTTTGCCCAGCTGTATTCTGATTTTGTTTTTTTGTTTCCATAATATTTTATGTTCCTTGCCACTGCTTTCGTTGCTGCATATTTAAAATTCTTACTGTATTCCAAACTTGTTTTGCCAATAAAGTCTAAATCGTCTCCACTAACATAAAATGCTTCCGGTGTGATTTTCTTTGAACTACTCTCTATTACCACACTTTTCTTCATTGACTCCCCATATGGTCCTTCAAATGCATCTTCGTCAATTCTTACTATTGATTCAGGTACTGTAATTTTCTCCCATGAAACATATGAAAACGCCTTTGATTTTATAACTTTCACATTCGCTCCAAATGCAATATTAACATCAATCTTGGAGCATCCGGAAAATGCCTCATTTTCAATGATTTCCACTGAATCAGGAATTTTCACATCAACAAGATTACTGCAATTTTTAAACATTGCTTCCGAGATAGTTTTCATGTTTTTAGGAAGATTTACCTTTACGATACTAGATAATTCAAATATATTTTTACCAAACTTCGTAACGCTGTCAGGTATATCTACGCTCTCCACATTAGCAGTATAAAACGCATTATCAGCAATTTCTTTCACATAAGAAGGTATGACAACATTCTTTGCTTTCCCATCATACTTTACAAGTACATTGTCATTACTTATGTACATTCCATCTTCTTTCTTTATTTGATTAGAAAACTTTTTCATAAATTTTTCTGTTTCAATATGATTGAAGCATATGGATAACAAGGCAATGCTATTTCCATCCAATTTTTTGGATTTTACAATAATATCTTCAACTTTAAATTCTGCTCTTTTTGTCTTTGAAAGCAAATTTCTACTATCCACTACTTTTTCGATTGATTCCGGAATTATTACTTTTCTAAGTGAACCACACGCAAATGTGTCAGAGTCCTTGGAAACACTGTCATATGCAACTGCCTGAACATCAAAGGTTGTGCAACCTTCTCTTACTGCCAATTCATCTCTTTTTAGTGGCATTCCCAAAACTGTTTTACCATCCTTTGAGTATACTACACCGTCGTAACTTTTATATTTGGTATCTTTATTCCATGTATAGACATTCATTGCAGAAAAATACTTCATGTTAGAAATGTCTAATATTGTATTAAGCTTTACACTTTTAATATTATCATAACGACTCATTATATCTTCATTTTTCTCCGGATTTGAAGCGTAAACCTTAAATTTCCCGGGCATTGTTACAGTCGTCAATAATTTACAATTACATAAAGAACCTGCCCCAATTGTTTTTACACTTTTAGGTATTGTTATGTTTTCAATGGCTGTATTATAAAAACTGTAAGAACCTACGGATTTTACAGTGTTTGGAATGGAAACACTCTTTAATTTTTTGCATGATTTAAATGCATTATCCGGAATAGAAGTAACACCTTTTTTTATAATAACTTTTTTTATTTTGGTGTTTCCTCTAAATTTCATGTTTTTTGGCATTTTACCTTTTCCGCTAATTGTAAGAACTCCATTTTTTAATGTGGAATATACTCCTTTATGTTTTACCGCTGCATTAGCCTGCGATGCCGGTAATACAGAACAAAGCATTGCTGCCGCCAATGTAACCGCTAAAATTTTTTTTGATTTTCTCATAATAATTCCTCCCGATATTAAAAAATATAATTTTAAATTTGTTATTTATCTGATGTCATATGTAAATTAAACGACGGGAGATTTATTTTTATTGCATTATGGATGGTATAAATTATTATCAATTGAAGTAATTTTTTACAATAAAGCATACAGATAAAATATCACCCAGTCAAAGACTAGGTGATATTTTATCTGTATTTGCAATAACTTCTTTTTATTTAATATTATAACTCTTTTAATTCAATGATTATTCCAAATTTACTTGCCTTCTATCTCTTTCCTCATCTGTTCTGCACGTTCCCAAGATTTTGTTGCATTCATCCCCTCGTTCTGCCACATTTTTACTGCCGTATCCACTTCATAAATATCCATAATTGTAGTATCTTCAAGGTCCTTTTCACATTTTTTGATGTTTGCATTTGCTACTAAATTTTCAATAAATCTAAACATATTTACATCCTTACTTTCTAATATACACAAAATAAATGGTAATCTTTGTTGTGATATAACATAGTTGTAACACAACAATATCTTTAATTCTTTATTTTAATATCCCCTTTAACAATATCACTATCTATTGAATTACAAACAACATTGCCTTCAACCTTGTCACATTTTATCGAGTTACAAACAAGGTTGCCCTTTATTTTATCTGCCTTAACATTTCCATTTACCTGAACCGTTTCTCCACAATTGATGTCACCTGATAAATCACCACCAACTGTTATATTTTCACCTGCATTACACCCTCCTGAGAAATGTCCCCCAACCGTAACTTTTCCATTTGAGTTACAACCACCACTTAAATGCCCGGTAATATTCACTTCTCCATTTGCATTGCATCCACCTGAAACACAACCTTCAACATATATATTGCACTGGCTTTGAACACTTTTTACATCACCAATTATTTCAAAAGTAAACTTTTCAGTTATGTTGTCTGTTTTTTGTAAAATTTTTCTACCTTTGCAAACCACACCACGAATAACGCCATCGTCCTCCCATGGCAATTCTGTACAATATTCATTATTGACATTTGGTTCTGATTTCCTTGAGAAAAGTTCGTCTATGTTGCAGTTAAACAGGTCTGCTAAAACCGGCAAAAATAAAATATCCGGCAATGACTTTGCATTTTCCCACTTTGAAACTGCCTGAAAAGAAACTCCCAACTTATTTGCAAGTTCCTCCTGTGTCATTCCGGATTTTTTACGATATGTTTGTATATTAGTTGCCAAAATATTGCATATATTTTCCATGTAATCACCTCCGATAATGAAATTATATATAATATGGAGATGGCTTTCAATCAATTAAAAGTCGATATTTTTCAACCGGTGGTTGAGTGACCGATTGTTAATTATAATTCATATACAAGCAAAAAAGCCCTGAACATCAGAGCTTTTTACTACAACTATTTAGAATATCCTATTGCCTCAGCAAACTTTTCTGCCATTTTTCCAGGCCAGCACCCCAGAATATAATTAACTACATCCTGTTGTTTTTCCTTTATAAATTCTTGTGTATAAGCCTCCATATAACCAATTTGTCTATCGTTAAACTTGGCCTTTTCTGCCTCATCAGAAAGTATACTTTGATGATATTCATATTGCTTTTGCATCTGCTCTTTTAATTCTTCAAAATATTTCGCTGCATTTTCAAATCTGCCTAAAATAACCTCTGCATTAATTAGATATTTATAAATATCTCTTAAGAAACCTCTACAATATGATTTCAAATATTTATTTTCACCGAATACCTCTATTAGTCTAATTGCCCACTGACCAAATTCTACTGCACGCAAAGGTTTCTGCCATGAAAAAGTCTCCATTGCGTACAAATTTTCCTTGTTAATTGCACGAACAAAATTTTGAAGATTTTTAGTTACTGCTTCATCCATTGCATCAATGCCATTCTCAAAAGCTTCCAACTGTGCCAAGATACTTTCCTGAAGTCTGTTAGAAGATACTGATGGCAGTTGTTCAATATGTTCTCTGGCATACGCATAATTTCTATCATGTATGTAAATCCACGCCAACGCAAAATGTGCACGTTCAATCCATTCCTTATTGTTTGCAAATCTTATGGCATTGGAACCGTACTTTATAGCCAATTCCCTGTACTCAGCCCATTTGTCCTCGGCATATTTTTCCAAATCTACAAATCTGCTTAAATTTGCAACCTGCTCTACAAAAAAAACTGAATAAATATAATTATCTGGTGCTTCATAAACTTTCTTTAACATAAACTGACAGGATAAAAGTGCTGCTTCTGCCTTTCTCCCTGATTCAGTTTCTATTTTTTCTATATGTCTTTTTAGTTCTACATAAACATTGTCATCAATTTCATTTTTCTCTAATCCAAAGAGATAATCCGTTGAAACATTAAGTGTTTTTGCCAATGGCACTACCATAGAAATATCAGGCATCCCTGTTCCGTTTTCCCATCTACTTACAGCCTGTGGTGTTACACCAATATGTAATGCCAATTCTTCCTGTGTCAAACCAATCTGCTTTCTAATTATTTTTATATTGTTTCCTATTAAATTCATATTTTATCACTACTGTCTGACAGCTTTCTCCTCATAATTTTTCGGTACCGTGACTAAAATATAACACTGAAAATTTATAATATCAAACAATACGATATTTATGAAAAACAATTAAGCATTGATTTTAACATATGAAATGATTTGCTGTTATAAATTTTCCAAATAAAGATTTGCTTCTTCTCTTGATTTAAAAATCACAACTTCTTTATCTTTGTATTTTTCAAGAAGCTGATATATTTCAGGGAGACTTTCATCTGAAAATTCCTGAATCCATTGTTTGAATTCTCCCTCAAATGTTTCCTCAGTTTCCACCCAAGGCATATCTTCTCTTTTTGTACCTATTCTTGATTTTACGCTCTCTAAGCATACTTTTGTCGGCAAATCGAATAGTATTATCAGGTCACATTCTTTCATTCTGACTTCCAAAGTTCTTTGATAGTTTCCATCGATTATCCATTGACTTTTAACAAGTATTTCCTTTAATTTTTTGTCAAATTCTTCTGATGAAATTGTAGTTCTGTCCGGTTTATGTTTTATCATATCTAAGTAAAACAATGGCAAACCTGTTTTGTCTCGTAATTTTCTTGCAAAGGTGCTTTTCCCTGAACCGGGACTGCCAATTATCATTATTTTGGTGTGCATTTTGAATCTCCCTAAAATCTAATTTATTTTTTATATATTATTTTTCTCAGTGCCGGTCCACAATACTGATGCGGCACAAGTTTGAATCCCTGCTTTATGTAAAATTGTTCTTTACCTGCCTCTGCTAACAATTGTACGCTCACTCTACTTCCATCATACATATTTCTTTCAATATAATTTAAAATAGAGTTTATTATTGCCGTTCCTATTTTCTTGCCCTGATATTCAGGTCTTACCACAATATCTACAATGGTGAAATATATGCCATCGCCCACAACTCTTCCCATACCAATTGCATTTTCATTATCATAAATCACAATTGAGTAATAAGATTTTTTAAGTGCTTTCTGTGCCTGTACCTTGCTCCAGTTATTCCATCCAACTGATTCTCTAAGGTTGTAATATGTTTCATAATCCAATTGATTTTCTTTTATTGTATATTTCATAAATGCTCCAATTTTTCTATTTACCAGCTAAAATATCTGCAAATTTATTTTCAAGGAAAAATCTATAATCTGGTGCCAACAAACTATTAGCAAACTCATCTCGAATAGTTTTCTGTAACCATTCTTTTCTCTTTTTTATAAATTCATCATATCGGCAAATTGTTATTAAGCCTTCCTGTTCAGCCTTTATTATTTCATAATATGCATCTGAAACATATTCGCAATGTTCCACTTTTGTTGGTCGATCTGAAATATATGCATTAGGAATTTGAATATTTAACTCTTTGTATGTTGATATACTGTCGCATGAATATATATATCCTTTCACTCCACTATACGTTTCTTTCAATGCATTTGGATAATATTCTTCCAGGCACAACCTACCATCTTTATCAAATCCATACGGTCCCCATTTATGCCAGAAGCCCTCAAACTTAAAATGCTTTTCCTTACAAAATTTTTCAATAGCATTGCTTAAATACACCAATACATTCTCTCTTTTGTCTGAAAAGTAAATTAAAGGAATATTGTGATTTGATATATTTGGTTTTAAAATTTTTATATTTTTCGTCTGTGATGCATGAAAAAAAGTCATTGTTCCTCCGTTTTTATTATTTTCTCTTACCTACAAATTATATTCCCTAATGGCTTCCAACGTTCTCCTTGCTGCCAGTTCATTCTCATCTATTTTTTCAAAAGTTTCCTTATCCACCCACTTGTAATCTATTGTTTCACCCTCCTGCAAAACAACCGAGTTTTTGTCGAAATCAGACACACATAAATATATAATGTAAAGGGAATGATGACCGTCATGTACAACTCGTGTAATTTCCTTCATTTTATCAGCGTTCAAGCCTGTTTCTTCTTTCAATTCCCTAATTGCTGCTTCTAATCCGTTTTCGCCTTGCAAAGCAGAGCCTCCAGCTGTAACTTCCCATTCACCACCATGATGTTTGCGTAAATCACGTTGCATTAACAAATATGAACCGTCTGTATGTTTTACTATTACTTCGCTAACCAAATGATAAATACCATCCGGGATTGTTTCTCCTCTAACTAAAGTCGTATTTTCTATTTTATTAAATTTTTTATCATATGCATCCCATAATTCGGCCATAATAATCTCCTTACACAATACATCTTATTTCTGCACATGTTTCCATATATTTGATGTACTAACAAAATATAATCTATATATATTCAATTGGCAAAGCTATCAGGTTTTCTCTTAAATATGTTTTTTTATCTATCAGACAAAGAATAATTCCCATACCTCTTTTTTTATCAGGTATCTTGTCAAGGACCTGATTTGTGGCTCCCATAATAGCCTTTGGATTACCTGACATTTTTATTTCAACAGGATATAATACTCCATTCTCTTCGATAATTAAATCTATTTCATTTTCTCCTGTTTTTCTTTTGTCCTTACCTCTATAGTAATAAATATTGAAACGATAATCTTTACCTTCATTAGAATACGTTTTTAAGATTTCAGAAATAACAAATGTTTCAAACATATTTCCGGCTACTGCCGAATTCTTTAGTGCATCAGCTGTCAACCATCTTGTCAGATAACAGGCAAGTCCTGTGTCCCTAAAATATATTTTTGGTGTTTTTATAGCTCTGTTTAATGCACTTGCACTATATGGCTGTAACAAATAAACTATCCCTGTTCTTTCTAAAATTGATATCCATTTTTTTACAGTCATTTCACTTATACCTATGTCACTTGCAATATTTGCATAATTAAGTAGCTCACCTGTTCGGGCTGCAACAGCCGTTAAAAATTTTGTAAATGTAATACTGTCAGTAGCAATCAACTCATTTATGTCTCTTTCTAAATATGTTGATACATAAGATGAATAAAACTCCTGCCAATCTCGATCTATATCGTATAATTCAGGATATGAACCCTTATGAATAATTTCCCATACGTTATCATATTTCTTTAATTCTGTTTCACGCTCTTTCAAATAATCCTCTGTAGGCACAAAATGTTTATTAAATTTTATCTTTTTAATTTCACGCATGGACAAACCTGAAAGTTCAAAAATTGATACTCTGCCAGCCAGTGATTCGCTAATTCCCTTCATAAGTTCTAATTTTTGAGAACCCGACAATATGAATTGCCCTCTTTCATCAGATTCATCTACTATTTGTTTAATCTCTTCCAGAATTGCGCCCTCTTTCTGTACTTCATCAATAAAGAGAGGACATGGGTTATTCAAAAAGAATAATTTAGGTTCTTCTTTAGCTTGTATTCTAGTTAATCTATCGTCAAAATTAGTTCTATTGTATTCTGAAAATTCATGTTTAATTAATGTTGATTTTCCAACCTGTCTTGCACCAACGACTAAAGTACATTTACTTTTTTGTACTCTATCTTTAAGAATTGGTGAAATGTTTCTTTCAATATATGACATTTTGATCCTCCATATAAACAATATTTAAGATTATTATAAACATTCTTCAAATAATATTCAAGCGACTAATCCATAATCAGAATATGGATTAGTCGCTTTTGTAATAATAATGTATGTTTTCGATTAATATAAATTAATTTTCTTTTACCCATTCCTTATATTCATCTTATCTTTCAATTTATTTATAAGAACTGTCTTTCCTACACCTCTTAATCCACTAAATATAACTGATTGAATAGGTATATTCATATTTACATTATATCAAATTTTTATGTTCTATACACTAAATACATGTGTATTATCGTAGAAATATTCCTATACGATACTATAACTTTTTATTTTCACTTTATTAGTATGTATTTTTTCACAATTATAACAATTTTTTATTATTCTTTTTTTCTTTTTTTCCGTTGTTGTGGTCAAGCTTTTCTGTCATATTTAATGATTTCCGGTGTTCCCCCAATTTTTAAATGGGGGAATAATTTTGAGCATTTATTGCTTGATTTCAATTTCATTTTTTCCTATTTGGGGAATTCTTTTTATAAAGTTGGGGAGTATTTTTGTTCCCCAACTTTATAATCAGCAATGACTCATAGCTGAAATTCTCACTTTTCGAATTTCTTCATTATAATATTCTTCCAGTGTCTGTGTCTTCGCCACTCCAAATTTCTTAATTTCTTCTTCCATTATATTATCCAGAACATGTGTATAAATGTTTTATATAATGCTGATACTCGAATGTCCCATCAACCTCTGGACAACCTTCGGTTCCATTTTTTTTCAAAGTATCTTGTAGCAAACGTATGCCGTAAACTATGTGGGTGGAAGTCCCTGATTTCTCTGGGTTCTCTATTTTCTTGTACTGCCAGAACTCCTTCTTTTTCTCTCATTCTCTTTAAAGCCTTTTTAATTTCTTTTTCTACAACATATCTGACGCAGGGACTTCCCATACCTGTTGTAAATACCAAATCTTTTAAATCATCCGTACTTCTCCAGCGACTGCCCAGTTCCTCTTTTAGCTTATTCTGTTTTTTCTTCTGAGCTTTTAATATTTCTTCCATTTCTCCTAAAAACGAAATCTCTCTGATTGAATTTACCGTTTTAGGGGTTACAAGCATCATTCTCTTTTCTCCATTATAATAACTACAACTCAAGGAACGTCTGACGTGAACTACTTTCTTTTTAAAATCTATATCGCTCCATTTCATTCCACCAAGTTCTCCAACTCGGACACCTGTAAGACACATGAAATAAAACATTTCTTTATACCAGCTATCCTCCATCTCACTCAGGAAATTGTCCTGTTCTTCCTTGGTTAATGCAATTTCTTCTTTTGATTGTTTAAATGTCCAAGGCACTTCTACAATCAAACATGGATTTACTTTAATCAATTGGTTTCCTAATGCAAAATCTAAGCATTCTCTTAAACGCCCCAATGCTTCTCGCATTGCACTGTGCGATACTTGATTCTGTTCCATTGCATTTAATGCTCTCTGCACATCCAACGGTTTAATATCTTTCAGCTTCATTGACCCGATATAAAAGCCAAATGTTCTTTTGAAATTATTTTTCATCGGTGCAATACTTGTTTCCTTCACCCGGTGTTGTTTTACCTCTGAAAAACATTCTTCAAACCACTCATTCAATGTGATTCTGGTTTTTCTATAATCCAATGTATCCCTGGCACTTTCTTTTGCCTTTTCAAATTCGTCCATCAGTTCATTTAGATCTGTTCCATATAAATTGATTCTAATTCCGTTTACAACCGCTCTTGCTTCATATGAACCGTTCTTCTCTCTAACTCCTCTTGGTAATGCTTTTGCCAAATATTCAAACCCTTTTGCATTTGCTTTGACATCCTCTATATAACTAATGTTTTTACTCTCTATTTCTCCATAGTGTTTCATTACCGCTGCACCTCCACCTACAAATGTTATTGGTGTAATATTGAGACTGATGCTAAATTCTCTTAATGTATTAAATACCTTATTTGTAAATTTTCTTATTTCTTCCTCAACTACCTGTGCAAATCTCTCTTCCATATCACACATTCCTGTTTTCATAACATATTCAAGTTCTGATTCATCAATTTCACAATTAAACTTGGCTACACATTCCTTATTAATTGCATGCATACATGTAATCAACCCCATTGGTCTTGTATCACACTCCGATAACTCTGGTTTCATATTTTTTATTGTCATCAAATCCATTGTCCATGATCCTATATCCACTACAATATGCTTTCTATCATACTGTGGCATTTTATCTGCCACCGCTGCATAACACTGTGGAAATACAGACACCTTAATAATATTTACTCTATATGTTCTATTTTCAAATTTAAACTCCAACTCTCTTTTTTTAGACAGATATTTAATAAAATTATCCTTTTCTGCTCCGAATCTGGTTAACGGAAGTCCTACGGATAAAAAGACATCTGCACTATTCTTTCCTCTTATCTTCAACTCCTTCGCCATAGCTGCAAGCGTAAGAAGATAAAAACTTTCGTCAGTAACCTTGTTATCTTTTACCTCTAGTCTTTTTCCTCCGACTGAATAAAATTTTCCTTCATACTGAAGAATATTATCAAATATCCCCGGTTCATTTGCTATTTGATTAACTGCTGTAGAAAAAACTGTATTAACTGTTTTTATATTTGACCATCCATGGTCAATTGCAATTATTTCTAATCTCTTTTCCATCTGTCTGTGCCTCCTTGCCTTTTTAGTCATCTATGTATCCTTCTTTCTTACTTTCCTAATAAATCTCTCATGCACGGAAAACAATATCTGCTGTTTTTTCCATATGGACATCCTACACATTTACTCTCCTGCTGCTTTTCTGTTTTTTGCTTTCCTGCTCCACATTTTTCATTATTAATACATCTGTTATCATTTCCCCAAAAATATTTGCATTTCATACAGCTTCTTAAATCTCTTTCCAATTTTTCTTTAGCATTGTTTTCTTTGCTATTTTTTTCTGGCCTTTGTTTTTTTGCGTTAATTCCCAACTATTCTGCTCCTTTCATATTCATTCATAGTACTGTGGGTTATTAACTATGTATGTGCACTGTGCTTATCTTTAAGCCCTCATCGCCCGTACACCTGGGAATTACAAACAAGCCGCTTATGCGTTCACGACGCTTCCTTAAGAAACTATCTCCTCTGCCGCCATTTCGAGGATAAGGAGTTTCTTTCACTCCTCTGTGTTTTATTATCCTTCCGCTACATTTAATCTGTCCTGCTCGCTCTACCTTCATTTTTCAATCCTTCGGTTCTCTTCGCATTGCTATGAATGATTATCCAGACAGGTGCACCGGAATTTTACTCCTTACACTAATTATTCTGTGTAAGATATGAAATTCTTTCATAAATTTGTAATTGTTATTCAATTGTATTTTCAGGAAGCCAATTGCTTCCAGCACCATTATCATAATTCTAACTTTAATATTTAACCATTAACTGTAGTGGTGCATTTTTGTTTCGTTACACCTTTTTATGGTGTATTAATCTTTTTAGTTCCATATTTTGAACTACTATAAAATATTTTATTAATAGAACGTTGTTCTCTTATTCGCATACATTTTTATTTCATTATTTTAATATTTAATAAATATTTCATAGCAATCCAATTTAGTTATTAACGAAGAATTAAGCAAACTCTTCTTTTAAAGTTGGTCCATTTTATCCGGACCAACTTTGGACCAAATTCGGTCCAACTTTTGTAATTAGTTATGATACTATGCGATAAGTTGTGTGTTCTCATTGGACGCAAAAAAACCCTTTAAACATAGTAACTTACCTACGCTTAAAGGGTTTTCTCTTATCTTATTATTCTACCTAGATTTATTTCATCTGAAGTGCTAATTTTTTCTATCACTTCCTATTATAATAGGCAAATCACTATATATTTTTATTGCTCGTCCAACTCACAAGTTGGACTATAAAATCATCTTCTTCACAAAACTAATTGTTTTGCCAAACTCTAATTTAAAGAAAGTTGGACCGTTCCGAAAGTTGGACCATTCTACATAACTAATAACTTAGAATTAAAGAGTTCAATTTCCTCATTCATTTTATCAGGCATCACTTCTGTATATATGTTCGCTGTAATTGCATAATTACTATGCCCCATAATTTTCTGAACAACCTTAATATTCATTCCTGCCTCAAAACATCTTGTACAAAAACTTCTTCTAAGTGCATGTGGCGAAACCGGTTCCATATGTACTGGTTTACGATTTTCCTCTACAGATTCATAATCTTCTCTAAGATTAATGGACTTAACAATTTTATTTATGATTGGTGCAACATTATATCTCGTTGCCGCCGATCCCATTGAAGATGTAAATACTAAATCGTAAAGTCCTTCTTCATTCTCACTTCTGTACCTTTTCCCCAATTCTTTCTTAATCTTATCCTGATTCTTTTTCTGAAGTTTTAACATTTTCTTGCAATCTGCCATCATCGGAATATCCCTTACCGAATTGATAGTCTTCGTAGTTGTGAAACGTAAGTGTCTTTCTCCATATTCATATTGACTATATAATGCTCTTCTGATGTGAATCACATTATTTTCAAAGTCAATATCTGACCAACATAATCCTCCCACCTCACTAATACGCATGCCTGTCAACAACATAATTTTAAGCATTGGATAATACCATCCATATTCTGTTTCTGCTGTTTCCAAAAACTTTTTCTGTTCATCCGCCGTTAAAAATCGCCTTTGCTTTGAACCCGCTTTTTCTGGAAGAATAATCTCAAAACAAGGATTTATAGCAATTAGTCCATTATTCTTAGCCGACTCAAAACATTCCCCGAGGCTTCCTAGGGCATCTTTTATAGTAGTAATACCTATCCCATCATTTATCATCCCATTAATGGCTTCTTGTATGTCAAAACACGTTAGACTATTCAACTTTCTTTTCCCAATTCTCTGACCGAAAGTTCTTTGATATCTTCTAGTCATAGGATATACACTTGTATCTTTAATCTTTGGGACTTTAAATGTATTAAACCATCTGTTTCTAAAGGCATTAACAGTAATATCACTACTTATAAGTACCGGATTCTCTGCCTCTTGAACTTTCTTATCAAATTCAGCTAATACCTGCCCCTTGTCAAATCCGGTAACACGAATCGGAATTCCATTAATCTGCTTTCTGGCTTCCCATAAACCGTTGGAACGTCTTCTTAAATTAGGTTCTTTCTTAGTTTTTTTAGTTGTTGTTTTATTCATTTGTTCTCCTTCCTGCGTAATCATTGCAGGGGAACAAACGTTCTAACTGTATTATAGCAAAGTTTGCTCCCTTTTACAACACGATTCTTTTATTTAATCACTTATTTCTGTATTTTCTAAGCCAACATTCTTTAGATTCATGCCCTAGTCTGTTCAGCAATCCATTTATCTAAAAGTGTTTTATTTGCATATAACCTGTTACCTAACCGTACAACAAACTCATGCTCATGCTCCTTAAATAATCTTCTGCAGGAAGTCTTTCCTATACAAAGGTACTTACAGGTTTGCTCTAAATTCAACAATGCCGGTTCGGGATAATTTGTATCTTTCTTCATGTTTCCCACCTCCATCTTATACAGCATCTGTACTTACTCTTTTAGCATTACTCAAATATTTTTCTATTATATTTACCAGTTCAGCCGATAAATCTTCTTTCCAATACAATGACTTTTCTAAAGCAAGTTGTTTCATTAAATTTCTGTCTAATTGTTTCATAACATTTTGATTGTTTGATAAGTTTCCCAAATGTCCTAATACCTGTCTTTTATCCACTGTCAATATTTGCTCTGACAATATTAATGAATTCTTTTCCAAATATCCCTCCACATTTGTCTTATTTACAAAAATATGCATTGGATATCTCTTTGTATCCATTCGGGAAGTAAACGGACAAACGTTATAAATCATAGAATCTTTATTACTTTTTTCATTACTGACAATCACACATGGTCGAATACCTGATTGCACACAGCTATTTATATGTTTATCCAACTTAACGTACACAACATCTCCTCTGATTAAATATTTTTTCCATAACAATTTATTTTCAATTTTTAATTTTACTTTTTTCACTGTAATATTCCTCCTGCTGCCTTATCTCCTGCGTATTGGTAATTTAAGTATTCCTTCCATAACAGATATAACTGTTCCTCCTGCTTCATTTATAAGTCCGACTTTTGTGTAAGAATCAATACTGTTATGTGATACTTTTGCAATCTCTGTAACAATGATTGCATTTGCCTCTCCTTTTTTAATAGATTCTATAATACTCTGAATATGTTTATTCATAATCACCGGACCCATTGCATTTCTACGGATTATTTTTACAATCATAATACCATGAGCTTTTGCATACTGTTTGATAAACTTTAACTGTCTGCTTTCTCTCTTATCTGCATCATATATGCTTCCATCATCAGACAAATATGCTATTGCCTTTAAATTATCTTTCTTTGTAATCTTCATGTTTCCATTTATATTTTTTGCCATTTAGTAACCTCCTAACATCATCATTTACAGGTTGAATAATTCATAAAAAATATACTCATCCATTGGCTTAGCCTTATTAACCATGGTTATTTTCCTTATACAACACTATCTAATATGCTGTTAAATATTTCCATACACTGTTTTCTCTTATTTACTCCTAAATTATTAATTTTGTTTTCAAATTCTGATGTATTAACACTAAATCCTAAAATTGTATTAACATCTGTTCCCAAGACATTCGCTATCTGCACCAATGTTTTAACAGTTAAATTCCTAGTTCCTTGCTCAACCTTATTTATCGTATCTTCCGATTTTCCAATAGCTTCACTCAAATCTATAACTGACATATTTATCTCTTTTCGCATCGCTCTAATGTTTTGTCCTACTATATAAGAATCATATATATTTAAGCTATCCTGCCTCATTCCTGTTCTCCTCTCTTTAATTTTTAATTCATCAGTTTTTTGTGCAGTTTATTTTCAAAATTACGATTGATATATTTAACAACCATACTCATAATTTACTGTTGCAAAACATCCCTCTTCAAAGAGATAGACTCCTACTCCGCAATCTACCATCACCTCAAGAAACGCTTCTCTTTCAAGAGCATTACCACTAATTTCTTTCAACGATCTGACTATAATTAAATTAATGTTCTTATCTTCCATTTCATGAAGAAACTGCTTCATAACATCTCTTTCAATTGTTGTTTCTTCACTGGCATCTAAAAACCAGTAATTAACGTTCAAACATTTTTTCTTACATTCTCTGCCAATACGTTTTGTTATATCAATCACAGTATTAAAGTCTTTTCTTGACTTAATAAATACAACTCCATTTGCTACTTCTTTTCCGTCAAATATTTTCCACATAAATTGTTCCTTCTTTCATTTTATTTGACTAATCAATGTGCACGTTTCTTAATCACAACTAGATTGTATACAATTTAGAATTCAATTAAGAGTTCACATCACTCCTTTATAGGGAGTTGTGCTCCTTATCTTTCAATAATTCCGAATTTTTAATCATCGCTGAAACCGTAGCTAATATAAATGTCTGCTGATTTTCGCTAAGTCCACTAATCATTGATTCTACTGTTTGGGGTTGTTTTCCACAGACTATGTAATCAAGAGAGACATTAAAAATTTCTGCCAATTCAATCAACGTATCTATCTTTGCTCCATTTGCTCCTCTTTCTATTTTTTGATATGCATTTTTTGTTATTCCTAATTTCTCTGAAAGACTATCTTGTGTCATTCCTTCGTTCATTCTCAAATTTTTAATTCTTTTTCCGCTTTCTACAACGTCATAATAATTATTCATTTATTTAACCTCCAAAATTTGTGCTTAATAATTTGTTCATTCAAAATTTGAAAGTTAATTTATGGTCCTCGTATCATTTGCATCCTCCTTTACCATAAAAGGTCAGTAAAAGAGGATTGCTTGTTATAAATCCGAACATCAAAAAAAGACGCAAGGAAAAGTCAGTATCTTCTACTGATCTTTCCCCTGCGTCTTTGGTGCTAAGTGCTTTGTATATAAAACACTGCCCTTATCAGGTGGGCTTATTAAATTTTTTATTATCTGTGGGTATCTTCCTAAATTTATAAACATACCCTGTTCTTTATTCACACTCTAAATATCCCATTTGTGGAATGCATACCAATGTATTTTTCTTGATATTTCTTCAATACTAATATACGTTTGCAGCGTTCACATTTCATTTCCATGTGTAAATCCCCTGATATATAGTTAAATAACAGTTTATTACACTTTTTACAGCGAAATTGAATTTTATTCTCCACTAAACTCACTCCTTTGCAATACAAAATCAATAATTTTGTACTCGCAAACGGATGGGAAACTGTTCCTTTGCAAGTCATCTGTAGTCAGAAGTTCCGATGCATTACTGCCCTGACTTGTGCTGATCTTTAGAAAACTTAACTATAATCATTTTCTTTTATCTTTTAAGTAATTATTAACTTATTGTCCTTCCATAAACCACATGTTATTATCCTCATTAAATAAGTATCTCTTTTGTCCCCCAATAATACATGTGTATCTCATCCCAGCACCTCCAGCTTTTAAGCTGGCGGCACGTCTTATATCTGTTATCCTGTCAATCTCATACCATATATCATCTGTCCATTTTAGACTCTTAGGTATCAAATCTCCATCTTTCGTGAACTCTGCCATTACATCCACATATATCTTTGACATCAAATACCTCCTATAGTATACTGATTGCCCTCGGAAAGTTCTGTTGGCGCTTTATAAATCCCATTTCTTCTATCTTTTTCAAATGCAGTACTATCGTAGATGTCGAAGAAACGCCTATCATTGTACACAACTCTCGCACTGTTGGTGCATACCCTTTTTTATTTTGATAAAAAATAATGCTTTCATACACTTGTGCCTGTCTTTGTGTTAATATTTCTTTGTACTCTGCTTTCATAGTTCTCTACTCATCTCCCTTCACTAGAAAAATCCTTTTGGATGCACTATATGGTCTTCTTTTGCATTCACAGAAGAAAGCAATTTATCATTAAGCATCAAGTCTCTGAATACTTTGAAAGCCAAACCTTCGTCTGATATCGTCTACTGCCATATCTAAAGCCATTTGTTTTTCTCTCATGGCATAATCAGTAAACAGATTCTCCTGCTCCCAGTAATTATCACATACCAAGTCGCAAGCTCGAACTCCAATGCTCCTTATCGGTTTATTCCATTTATAATTTGATTGAAATAACTGAAATGCATTCTCTGCAATCTCACCGGTGATATTTGTTACATTGGATATCTTCATTTGTCTTGTAAATGAAAACAAGTCCTTATCCCTGACACTGATTTCTACGGTACGACATCGGAATCCATTTTCACGAAGTCTTGCTGCCATATTATCATCCGCTTGTAGGCTATTCCAAAAGAACATACGTTCTTTCTCTTTGTATTTTAGATTATATACCTTTGATTTTTATTCGTCAATCGAACATCGTAAAAAATTAAAGGTATAAGCTAGAGTCCTACATGACAAAGGCATTTACCTTTTACAAATTTCGTAGTATATTCATTTAGTTATACTAATTTTATATTGTCTATAATTGTATTCTCATTATACTTCTGTAAACCTTTCATCAGCTTTATCATATATTCTCATTCTAAAAATAATAATACTTCCTATAGGCTACATTTTTATTTTCACACTTTTATCTAACTCCATGCACCGTAGTGTTTTTTTCCACTTTTTCCATAAAACTGACAATCTTTTTCTGCCTGTGGAAGATACCTTTTTATAGTTGCTTTTCTTTGAAACAACAGTAATTGTCATTTTGACTGCCCTGCTATACATCGACATGAGAAAGTCGATCGATGGTTTATGTGCCATTATACTGAATCAAAATCAAACAGAACCTGACAATAATGTTAGTAATGTACTTATTTTAATGTAATTCAGTCCATTCATTAATTCATGAACAACTAAAAATTAGCACCATGAAATAATTAGGTGTAGAAGATTTATAACAACAAGACAGAAATATAAAAAGTTCCGGAATCCCACAAGAATGAAATTTCGGAACTTTTTAAATATGACACCCTTAAATTATGCGCTTACTTTACAAATACTATTCTTCAAAAAAATATAATTAAATAAACCCTATAAAGACTCTAAGTCATCTAATAAATTACATTTTCTTAAATATTCTCTCATTCTAATATAACTATTATCTTTCAAATCTTCAGTTAATGGGAATATTTTTAAATACCAATCAATATCACAGTATGCAACCGAAGTACCGTTTGAAAAACGAATAGAATTACTCAAAAGTAAATCTTTTAAGAAGTATATATCGTTATCCCATGTTTCTGGATATGTTTTTCCTCTAAGCATTGCTCCTGTTTCTATATAATGACCTTTATTATAAAATTTCATCATTGTATCTTCGCATCCAATGAATCCAAGTACATCAAGTTCATAATCTTTGTTTGCACTCTCCAACAACTGTTCAATATCATCCACTACTGCTTTTGTTCCTTTTCCTGTTTGTATACAATCATCAAATACTGCAATTTTTAACTTTCCATCTTTATTTATACATTCATCTACTATTTCTTTACATTGTTGAAGTAATTCTCCACCTCTGCTTACTCCAATTGTGAAATCTGAGTAAAACGGATCATCTGCATTATTTAAAAAATGAGCAACTCTAACATTTCGCAATTCGTCTGCGATTGATATTCCATATTTTTCTTTATACATCTCACTAAATGAGTGTAATGCATAATCGCCATTACATCCTTGTGAAACAATTAAATCGTACTTTTTCTGTTTACGGAACAATCTATCTCCTAATTCTTCACTAACATGTTGCCAATTAACTAAAACATAATCTTGAGATGCCATATCCAATTTTGAAAATGCCTCATTTAAAAACTTCCATTCGTTTCTCTTGATTTCTCCTATTTTATTGTTATCCATTCCTTTTTGCTTACATATTCTTTCAATATGATATGTAAGATCATCAAAAAAATATAAGTGTTTAATCATTTTTTACCTCTCCTATATATATTATTTTTTTATCATTAGAGTACTCTATGACACTTTCTGGCAATACAAATGCATCTTTTATTACAACATCCTTTTTTATGATGCTATTTTTCATTACAATAACATTTTCTAGTCCTTTTTCATTTTCTACTAATGCACCTTCTTCAATCAAATTACTGCCTACTTTATTAATTAATCCACTACTCTCTACTATTGGGTATAAATATGCTGTTTGTAATCCTTTCCATGTACCGATATCCTGACAAGTCACATTTACTCTAACACATTGAACTCTTAACCTTCTTTCAATCGCTAACGGAATAAGACTGTCTCTCCATGGATCAACACTCTCAAATGACATATCACCAACCAAATTCCACACACATCCAGACACAACACTCATTCCTACTTCTCAAACTACATTTGCATTTAGTGTATAATTACTTGAATGATAATACACACCATTTTCATTTTCACGTATGTATAACAACTGAGCCAATTGACCATATTGAATAAAGTCACTTCCATTACATGCCAAAGAAAGGGCACTATTTGTATCAAAATGTTTTTTAATGACTTCGCCGTATTCAAACGGTAGAATAATATCACAATTAACAATAACAACAGTATCATTTTTAAATAACTCTGCAGCTTTTTTCCACGTATTATCCCATCCCCTTTTAAGATGAAATGCTTCAAGTTTTACATCCAAGTCCTTTACAGACTCAAAAAAATCTGCCTCATCACCTTTATCATAAAAAATAGTTATTTCAGAAATGTTCCATTTTTTAAACGTTCGGCATTGATAATACAATGCATTATGATTCATATATGGCACTAGAGCCTTTGACGAATTATCTGTAAAGGGAGCCAAGCGGCTTCCTGAACCACATGCAAGAATTAATCCTTTCATAATTACTCCCTCTTATCTACTTTATGTTCATATTCTTTCTTATATGGTGGTGAACAAATTGCCATAAGTTTTACTGTCTTATCTGTTTTATTTATGCTACCATGCTTCATTCCTCGTGGGACACAAACATACTCCCCTTCTTTGCACGTTCGAATTTCATCTCCAATATAAATGTCCAACACCCCTTCTAGAACATATAAGAATTCATCACACTCATTATGAAATACTAATGGTTTTTCATTCATTGATGGAATATATACAATATCAATACTCATCGTATCAAAAACACCGATACAATCCATACTAAGACCATCGAACAAATCAACTTTTCCTTCCATACACTATACTAACTCCTTTTTCATTTCTTTTTTTACATTATTCCAAAATACAACATCAGTACTAATCTTGTAAAATAAAAAATCTATTTTTTTACAATTCAAAAATATATTAAATGCGTATTTAATGCGCTCCATTATATTTGAATCATATACTTCATTATTTTTCTTTCTTAAATCCGCACACCCCAATGCATGCCATTTTTTTCTCACAAGAATTCTTTTCAATGACATATCATATCCATGATACACTTCCATTAATGGTACAAATTTTATTTTCTTTCCCTGGTCAATAATTCGTAAAGAATAGTCTCTATCCTCTGCAGTTTCAATTTGTTCATTAAACTCTCCTATTTCTTGAATAGTCTTTCGGCTAATTGCAAAATTGAAGCCTTGAAGTTTTCTAACATTACATACTTCTTCCTTCATATAGTAATCTTTTAATATTTTATTTTCATCATTTATTTTTGTTTTAAAAAAATCTTTTGCTATTTCCGCTTCAATTTCTAACAAAGAAATAACATCATAAATAAATTCATATCTTCCAAATTTTGATACTACGCTTGCTAAAACACTACCTTGTATCGCAAACTCATCCCCTGATATAGTGTCTACTGCTTTTACCAATGCTTCAACATATTTATCTCCAATTTCGCAGTCCCCATCTATATAAGCAATCCAATCTCCACTTGTATGAGTAATAATAAAATTTCTTGCTTCAGAAGGTGTCATAATTTTTTTAGATACATACTCATGTATGTTTTCCCCTTCATAGTTATTTTCAAATTCTAACTGTGTTTGTATCAATACAACCAATTCAATATTATTGCTCTTCTCCGTTTGCATTATTAGTTCATCCATAAGTGTTTTATAATTATTCAAATATGGAGTATGTGTTATTACTCCAATACTTATTTTTTTTTCATTTTTACACATCACTGCTCTCCTCCTGCAATTGTCAAATTAATCCCCGTAATATAACTTGCAAAGTCTGAGCACAAAAAAACTACTGCATATGCAATTTCTTCTGGTTCTGCAAATCTTCCCATTGGAATATCCGACAAATAGCTCTTTTTTATTTTTTCTACATCACATTTTTCCATAATTGCCTCTTGGTGAATCACATCATTTATCATATCTGTATTTACAACTCCAGGACTAATTGCATTCACGGTGATACCACAACTTGCCAATTCTATTGCCATAGTTTTTGTTATTCCTACCACTCCATGCTTAGATGCTGTATATGCACTATAATTCTTTAGGCCTTTGCTTGCCGCTACCGATGCAATGTTCACAATTCTACCGCTTCTTTGTTTTTTCATTATTCGAGCTGTTTCTCGACAACATTCGAATACCCCCGTCAAATTTGTATTTAAGGTTTTATTCCACATTTCATTTGTTGTTTCAAGTAAATTCGCTGTATATGAAATACCTGCATTATTAATCCATATATCTATTCTTTTAAATTCCATTATTGTTTCGTTTACAACTTCTTGAATCTGTGGTGAATTTGTCACATCAAGTATCTTATAGTAACAGGTTTCATTATTATCTCTTATTTCTTTGCATAAGTTAGATAATTCTCTTTCACATCTACCTGTAATAATTACAATTGCTTTCTGCTTTGCAAGTTGCTTTGCAATCGCTGCACCTAATCCTTTTGTTGCTCCTGTAATTACCGCCACTTTTCCTTTTAACAATTGCATATTTTCTCCTAACAATACGATTAATATTAACCAGTCTATCTATTAATTGTTTTCACATTTTTTCCATAATACGATTTTGGTATTATTTCTTTTGAAAAACTCACATCTATCAAATATGGTTTCTTACTGTCGATTGCTTTTTTAATAGCATCCTCAAACTCTTCAATAGATGTTACACTAATCCCCTCAACTCCTTGTGAATTTGCATATTCAACATAATTTACTTTTGAGCATGAGCAATCAACTGAATACTCATTTCTTTTACACCATGCCTCTTGAGTTCCAAGTACACCATTATTAAATACAATCCAAATCACATCAATTCCATATGTTGAAGCTGTACTCAATTCATTTCCAGTCATCATCAATCCTCCATCTCCACAAATGCAGATAACTTTTCCTGATTGATTTTGCTCCATCTGAGCGCACCTTACACCGACAGCGGCGGCAACACCATATCCCATTGAGCCATTACCACCATTAACAATCATATTATTAGTACCTTTAACTTTTATATATCTTTCCACCCAATATGCATTTTGTCCAACATCAGCAACCACTACTGAATCTTCATCCAAATATTTATTTACTACCTTAATAATTTTAAGTGGCGAGAAAATGTGGTCTATATCTTCTTTTACGTCATAGTCTTCTAAAAAGAATTTATTTCTGTTTACTTTGATATCTTCCTTATTTTCAACAATTTTGAAAAGAATATTAACGAATTCTAACGCATCTATTTTAAGTTTAAGATAACTATCATATATTCTCTCTAATTCTTCTTCGTCTAAATCAATTCTAATAATCTTTTTATCATCTAAACCATTTGACCAACCAGCTGTGGAGAGATAATTAAATGTTACGCCTAACGCCAAAATAACATCTGCTTCTTCTATATATGAATTAGCACTATGATTGCCATAGCATCCTATTGTACCTAAATAATATTTGCTATAATTATCAATGAGTCCCTTGCCTAAATATGTTGAAACTACACAAGCTCCTAGTTTTTCAGCAATCAGCTCTAACTTTCGGTAATCAACGCCCTTTACACCATTTCCTATTATTATGGCAACCTGAGATCCTAGTGTCATTTCCTCTACAATGTTATCTATTATAGCTTCTAGATTATCTATTGAAACCGCATCCCTCTCTTCGATATTATCTATTGAGTTATCACTTATATCTATGAAATCATCTTCTCTTAATATTGCCTCGTCTATCTCTAAATATGTAGGTCCTTTTCGATTAGATACTGAGGTACTTATACACTGCTTTAGTTCATGACACAGTTCGTCTTTGTCAACAACTCGTTTTGCTCCTTTAGTGATATTGTCCATTATCCCAATCATATTTGGAGTTCTACCAAATCCCGTCATCTCCTGTATACCATATTTGCCATATTCTGAAATGTTTACCTGTGCAGAAATATTTATAACTGGTATAGAGTCATAATAACTACATATAACTCCATTAACCGTGCTTGCCACTCCTGGTCCCGTAGTTGTAATAGTACAACCAAGACCTTTAATTCTTGAATAGCCATCAGCCATATACGCACTTGCCAATTCCGTCTTGCATGATATCATCTTTCTGTCATTTCCACGTTCTATTGCATTAAATAATGGTATAACATTTACTCCAAGTACACCAAAAAAAGTTCTAACTCCATTTTTTACTAATTCATCTACAACATACTCTGTACTTCTTTTTTTCATATCATTTCCTTCAATACTTCTATTACTTTATTCATCTGCTCTTCTGTTCCTATTCCTATTCTAAGATATTTTGGAAGTCCCATAGCAGCGAGATATTTTACTTTAATCTTATACTTTTCAAATAGTTTTTTGCATATTTCATCTGCATTTTCATTATATAATGTAACAAAATTTGTTTCACTCTCAATAAACGAAATATTCAATTCTGACAACTTATCCATAAAAATTCGTCTATTTTTTTTACATTTACTAACATTATCATGCATCCATTGGTCATCTTCCAATGCGCAACAAACTGCTTTTTGTGCAAAACGATTTACACTAAATGGAAGAGCATCTCTCACTTGAAAAATATCAGCCATATTTTGTTCTTTTGAAACAAAAAAACCACAACGCAAACCTGCCAAAGAATATGCTTTTGAGAATGTTCTTAAAACATACAAACAATTATATTTGTCAACCATATGAATTACAGAACAAACTTTATCATTTTCAACAAAATCAATGTACGCTTCATCCACAATTAAATCGACATTCATTTTTTCACACTTCTCTATCAGTTCAATCATAAATTGTTTTTCCAAAACTGTTCCAAATGGATTCTGTGGATTACAAATATATATAGCGTCCGTAGAATCTATCTTTTTATCAATATCCGCTAAAGATATTTTATAATTATCCAGTTTAATATTCTCTATTTCTGTCCTTGCTAATTTTGTTGAAAAATGGTATCCCATAAAGCTATATTCGGGAATCAATACTTTTTTATACTTTTTTGCTATTGCAATAGTAAAAATAATCTCATCCAAGCCATTTCCAACATATATTTGTCTTCCATCAACCCTATAATAATTTGAGATACACTCTGTCAATTCTTTACATTCTGTATCAGGATATAGATTTATTTTCTCTAATTCACTTGAAAGAGCATCAATAACTCTTTCTGGAAAACCAAACATATTCTCACTTAAATCTAATTTAATTATATTATCCATTTTCATTTATTACCTTTTGTCCCCTATGAATTATATACTATTCTCAAATCTTAATCTATTCATCTCATCATTGTGCTACTTCATTTCTTGCTATAGATAGATATTCTCTCTTTAATAATGAATTGAAATCCTATTAAAACGTTTTTATGTTTTTTTATTGAAAAACAGCTCAATATGCCAATTTTATTATGTTATTCTTTCAACAATAAAAAATTTAAATAATTGCACTCTCACTATTAGTAATTCTTCTCTATTCTTTACTATTTACTTGAATAACAAAATCTCATAGCATTATTAAGCTGTTTTTCCAACTTTACAATGAATTTTTATACGTTGCCATAAAGAATAAAAAAATTCCTTTCAATAAATCCTCCAAGAATGCATATTATATTATGCATTCTTGAATGATAATAAACTGGACTATCTTCTTACTTTTACAGCAAGCGCATGAGCGTATAACTTTTCTGTTTCTGCAATCTGAATAATACTATCTGCATTCTTTTTAAGAGCATCTTCAGTGTATTTTATTACACTATAACCTCTCATAAACTCATTAACCGACATTCCTGCAGAAAATCTAGCAGTTCCACATGTTGGTAAAATATGATTTGAACCACAATAGTAATCACCAACCGGCTCTGTACTATATTCTCCTACAAATACTGCTCCTGCATCTACAATCTTTGCAGCAACTTCATCTGCTGATTCACACAATACTTCTGCATGCTCTGGTGCAATCATATTAACTGCATCAATCGCATCTTCAATTCTATCAACTACAAATATATCTCCATAATTATCAAATGTAGTCTTTGTTGCATCAACCAAATTGTGTTCTTTTGTTAATCTATCAATCTCGGCATCAATTTCTTTAGCCTTCTTCTCTGATAAGCAAAACGTTGTACTAGCTTCAAATCCTGTTCCATGCTCTGCCTGAGACATCATGTCTGCAGCTATAAACGTAGGATTTGTACTTTCATCTGCGATAATTGCGATTTCAGAAGGTCCCGCCAAGGAATCAATCTTAACTTCTCCATATAACAATTTCTTTGCCATCTGAGTATAATTGTTACCTGGTCCAAGTACTGCATCAACTTTCTTAACTGTTTCAGTTCCTAATGCAACCGCCGCTAATCCCTGAGAACCTGAAATCTTGTAATAATTTCTAACTCCAAGATAATCTGCAACATACAATAAATGTTCATCAATTGTTCCATCTTCTCTTGGTTTTGTTAGTACATACACATTTGGAACACCCGCAACAACTGCAGGTATTAAATTCATATATAATGAAGAAATAAGCGCGCCATTAGCTGCTGGCACTGTTACTGCAACACTCTCGATTGGTTTGTATTTTCTTTGAATTACTACCCCATCTTCATATTTTTCTTCATAACCAGCAGGTACCTGTTTTTTGTGAAACTTTATAATGTTGTCACAAGCTTCTTTAATCGATTTTTTGAATTCTTCTGATACACTGTTTTTAGCATTCTCGAATTCCTCATCTGATACCATTAATCCGATTTCATCTATATCAACTCCATCAAACTTCTTCATATATTCATGTAATGCTTCATCTCCTCTTTCACGGATTCCCGCAATTACTTCCTTTACTACTATTTCAACACTTTCAGGAATTCCACTTCCTCTATTTGTCAAGTTTTGAAATCTTGGATTATCATAACTGAACTTACTAATCTTTACCATATCAATCACTCCTCTATTACTTTTGTATAAATAACATCTCTCATTTTATCATTATTCATTCTTCATTTCAACTAGTTTAACTAAAACCTAATATTTACAGAAACTAGTATGTTCACGCCTCTAGCCTTTTTGTGATATCTATTAAAATCTGTTTTTCCTCAAAAGCTATTTTCTGTATTTTCTGTTGAATTTGTTCTATTTTTTTGAATCTAATATCATCTTCATATCTCTTTTTATTGATTTTTATTATATTCATGATAAGATTTCTTGTTTGATTACTTATGCTCTGATATTTATCACAATACTCTTTGCTAATATATCCTTTTTCGTTCATGTAATTCAATCTTCTCTCCATACAGTTTTTATGTTCGTAAAGTAAGTAGAAAAAAATAACTTCTATAAAGTTATTATCTGTTTTCATTGCCTCAAGGTAATTAATCAAATCAATATAGATATCTATTCCGTACTTATTTTTGCTATTACAATTTAAAGGATATATATGTCTTTTATTGTACAAAAAATTATGTCCCTTAAGATAATTTTTTATTGAATAATTAATATATTTTGAATCCAATTTATAATATGGTCTAAACCATTCATTGTCCTCATAATAAGACAAAAACATCATTGGCAAATCTCTATTTAATTGTTGCGAATTATATCCCTCAGTAAAAGACTTAAACGACATCTTTCTAGATTTATAATGGTAATCATTGCCATAATTAATAGTGTCGAATGTCCCCTCTTCCAGGTCATATCCATAAATCATAAACTCATGATCAAAATGTTCTTTGTTATAACGCAGAGATTCCTCAATATAATATTCGTCTAAAAATAATATTACATACTTATTTTGATTCAGTAGTTCTATAATATTCTCTATAGGGCGATTGCTTATCGCATCTAGCGTTTTAACTGATATTTTTTCACGATTTAGGTAGTACACTTCATCTTCGAAGAACTGAACATCAAAATTAATTATAAGCTTATTGATTTCCTGATCATAAAAAGAATATATATTTATAAAGTTCGAATAAAACCATCCCTTATTTTTATCTTTACAACAGATGACAGATAACGGGAATGCCAAGTTATGATATGTTTTGATGATAGGAACTCCTATTTCTAACCTTTTCTTAATTCCCTTTATTTCCTCTAGCGGTGTCCTTTTCTCATGCATATCAGAGTTCAATATTGTATTATCCATTTCATCCTACTCCCATTTTACTTTTTAACTACAAATATACTCTTAAAATTCAAGTCGTCTAAATATGTAAATGTATAATTATATTTATCGGTTTCAAGCAATTGATTTGTGCATTCTATGAATCGCTTTTCAAGTATCATTTTATCTTCTTCACACTTCTTAATATTTATTATGAAGCTATTTTCCTCTTCCTGCATCACGTTAATAGCCTCAAATTTTTTCATTCCATACATATTAAAGATATTTATTAATACGGATCTAAACACATCGTTTCCATATCTGTTTGTCCCAATAATCATATTTCGTTGAGGTCTAATCTGAATAATTCTTGATTCATCACCACAATCACAAGTAATACTCTTATAACAAGCACAATCACCTATTCTATAACGTACAATAGGCATTTTTCTCAAATATTTAGATGTGACAACTATATCTCCAACTATATCAGGTTCTGTTATTACTTGATTATTGTCGTCTACTATTTCTAAGTAGACATTTTCTTCGTTTATATGTAACTCTCCATTCTTACATGAATACGCAACATTCCATACTTCTCTACATCCATAATTGTTGGAAACCATACATCCAAATGTATCCTCATATTTCTTTATTTCTTCTTCTGAAACATATGCACCATTACATTCTATAACTTTAAGGTTACTATTATTTTTGTCATAGTATTGTACAAACTCGCAATAACTTTCAAGCTGAGCCGGGAATATATGCCACCAAGTATAGTCGCTTGTATTTAAGAATTCTAATTCTTTTTTTTTCCTTTGCTCTCTATCCACTATAAAAGGAAATGGGAATGGGTATTGTCCGTCAACATTATGCATAAATCCAAACATTTGTCTTGGTTTGACGTTATCAACTTTCCTTCTCATTTTCCATACACTATTACCCAATTTCATTCTTTCGCTAAAGCTTTTTATCATAGGCATAGGTCTACCCGTTGTACCACTTGTATATTCCACCCAATATTTTTTGCCATTTATGTTATACTCATAATCTCTCGCGAAATTCTTATTGCAGTCAAGAATATCCTCAATGTTATCTCCCATCAATTCTGAGCTCAAAAAACTATCAAAATTGTCTTTTATCGTATTTTTATCAACAATTGGTAATATTTCAAACATCTCTTTTATGCAATCTTCTGATTGTATTTCATAAACATCATCTGGAATAATATCTCTGTAAAAAGGTATGTTTTCTTTTAAATGTATTAATAACTCTTTCATTGTTACCCCATCCTAGACACTTTATCAATAACAACATTGCACAGGTTATCAAAACTTGAAAGTTTCTCAACATCTAAATCATCATCTTCTAATTCAATATCCCATTCATCTTCAATGTCTACAATCAAATTAATCAGCATTATAGAATCAACTCCTAAATCGTCAAATAAATTAGTTTCATTTTTCAATTCAACATCTTCTTCAATACTATCCTTTATCATATTTGCTATTTTTTCTCTTATTGATGTATTATCCATTTTTCTCCTTCATATGATGTTCAATTATAAAATATCATATTTCCTTTCATATTGTTATATAATAATCATACAATCCTTTTTTGTCAATTTTGCCACTTGTAGTAATAGGTAATTCTTGTACTTCAATATATTTTTGCGGGCACATATAAGCAGGAACTATATTCTTTAGTTCAGCAACTATATCCTTTCGATTTACATTTTGTGTAAGAAAACATATAATCTTTTGCTTGTTCTCGTCAAATATCACACAAGATTTATCAGCACCTATTATTGAATTAATCGCACTCTCAATTTCTCCTAGCTCAACTCGATTTCCGTGAATCTTTATTTGTTCATCTTGTCTTCCTAGCACTACGATATTGCCATTTTCATTGTAAAAAGCAATGTCACCAGTTTTGTAGCATTTTCTTCCATTAAGATTAATAAAATTAGCATTTTCTTTAACATCCTCAATATAACCATCTCCAACCTGAATTCCAAATACGTATAATTCTCCTTGGACACTATTGTTTTTCACAATGCCTGAATGATTATATATTTCTAATTCTACATTTTCTAATGCTTTTCCTACTGGAACATAAGTATCTTTAAGATCATTATCAAAATCTATTTCATGCACCGCAACATCTACACAGCATTCTGTAGGACCATACATATTAAACAGACTAATATCTAAATAATCTGCTATATACTCCGTAAATTGTTTCACCAAAGTACTTTTTACTTTTTCTCCGCCGACCAAATATCTTTTTACGCAGGGTATTCTTTTGCTCGACATTATTATTTCAAGGTAACTAGGAGTGATATCTGTTAATTCAACATTATTCCTTTCGAAGAAACTAACCAATTTTCTCCCAATTATCTTGTCCTTTTTTTGTGCGATAATTAGTCTTCTACCATAATACAAAGAGCCATATATTTGTTTAATCGATGAGTCAAATGAAAATGATGCTACTACTGCAACGTTACTATATTGGCTTTCTTCACCAAATATAGTTCCTAATGCTTTGATTAAATTACATAAACTTTCGTACCTAATTTTAGCTCCTTTAGGTTTTCCAGTAGTACCAGATGTATATATAGCGTATGCAATTCTTGTCATATCCTTTTTAGAACTACAATAAGATATCATTTCACTATTCTCAAATATAGTTTTTATGTTGATATTTATTATATTCTCGAAACAATCATCACAATCTGACAGCACTATTTTTACTCTTGAATTAGTCAAAATATAGTTAACTCTATCCTCTGGAATAGGTTTCTCAATAGGGATATAATAATTCCCCGTATTCAAAACAGCTAACATTCCAATAATAAATTCAATACTTCTCTCACTTATAATGGCTATAGCTTCATTGCTATGGGGCAATTTTTGTTCTATGATATACGAAAGGTATTCTATCCTGTCGTGTAATTCTCGATATGATATTGTATCTTCTCCACACACTATCGCTATCTGTTCTGCTCTATGTATGCTGTTTTGTTTTATTTGATCTAGAATTTCCATTTTCTCCACTCTTTTCATTAATAATATGTTGTGATAGTTTTAACTATAATATTTAGCTTGAACATTAAACATTTCTGCATATGTTCCTTTTAACTTCATCAATTCTGAATGACTACCTTCTTCTTTGATTGTATTATCTGCGAATACTATAATTCTGTCGCAGAATTTGCAAGAAGACAATCTATGCGATATGTATATAGCTGTCTTATTATCCACTAAAGTATTGAAATGGTTATAGACTTCATACTCTGAAATCGGATCTAGCGCAGCCGTTGGTTCATCTAATATTACTATTGGTGAATTTTTATATAGTGCTCTCACTATTGCTATTTTCTGGGCCTCACCACCTGAAAATTCAACTCCTTTTTCATCGAACAATTTATATATCGACGTATCAAGTTTATAGTTAGTTGAATTAACTCTATCAGCTATTCCTCCTATTTCACATAATTCCACTATCTCCTTATCTTGATTGTTTCTGTCTTCAATCACTATATTTTCCTTAATTGAAAAAGCAAACATCTTAAAATCCTGAAATACTACTGATAATAATTTGACATATTCGTCAAATTTATAATCATTTATATTCTTTCCATTTAGTAATATTTCTCCTTCATCTACTTTGTATAATCTACAAATAAGTTTTATAAATGTAGTTTTTCCAGTTCCATTTTCTCCAACAATCGCTATATGTTCTCCCGAATTAATTGTAATATTTATATTTTTTAATATATATTTATCATTTCTTGGGTATTTAAAACTAACATTTTTAAATTCTATCACTATATCATTCTTAATAGTAGGAAGAATATCGCCATCGTCATTTATTGTCATTGAAAGATACTTGTACACCTCTTTCATAACATTTGTGCAATATCCCATTTCCATAACATTACTAACTATGCAATTCAAAGAGTAGCTAAAAGCATTTGTTGCTGATGCCAAACTGGCAAACTCTCCTATCAATATTTTATTATTTAAAGTATCTATACCTAGAATTGCATATACTAATCCAGTACACACTCTGTGAATAATGTGATACCACTTTTCAATCTTCCACAATTCATTGACTTGTTTTTTTTCTATCTTCTTTAAATTTACAGCAACATCATTCTGTCGTTCCAATATCATATCACTAGAATCATATAGTCTAATTTCTTTGCCATATTGATATGATGGTAATTTATTAATAATATAATCTATTCCTCTTTCAATATCAGCTTTCTTATTAAAAAAATTGTAATTAATCTTCATCTCCTTTTTATCAATTGCAAAACTTGCCATAAAATCCACTAAAAGAACAACTACCAATATCCAGGTTGCTTGTATAAAAATATTAGAAACACCCACAAATATAATAAAGTTAGAAATGATTGAATGATATAAATTTCCAAGAGATGCTATACCAACCTCATCATATCCCTTTATGGTTCTCTTTAACATATCTAATATTTCTGGATCTTCAGTATCTTCGTACTTGATATGCATACTAACATTGTTAATCATTGTTTTTACACTTCTATCAACTTTGTCTAAACATAAACTCTTTTTATCGTTTGCAACTTTTCTCAATGTGCTCATCAAAAAATTACCAACCACCATAAATGCAGCTATATATATTAGATTTTGTATTGTTCTATGGGGATTAGCTATCTCATTTACAATCCATTTTGTTCCTATTATATTAACAAAAGGGTAAATTGCATTTGCCAATATTCCAATAACAAAATAGAAAAAATAAGCCTTTTTCTCTTTCCACACGATTCTACTAAAATATACCACAATCGAAAAATGTCTTTTTATTTTTTCTGTACTATTATTCAACGATTTTTGTTTATGTTTTTTATTTGTCTTTGACATTTACAAGCACCTCCTTTTATATATTTCCTTCTAATTCTTCTCCTATTTCTTCCTTATAGTATTGTGCCTGTACATTATACATTTTTTTGTATTCGCCATCCTTTAAGAGTAGTTCCTCATGTGTTCCACTCTCAACAATAGCTCCATTTTGAAACATGATAATGTTGTCACAAAATCTTGTACTTGCAAGTCTATGTGAGATGTAAATGGCCGTTTTTCCGCCTACCATTTCATCAAATTTTTTATACATTCTGTCTTCAGATAACGCATCAAGTGCAGCTGTAGGCTCATCTAAAATCAATACATTGCCACCTTTATATAATGCTCGCGCAAGAATTAATTTTTGTTTTTCACCACCTGACAAATCAATCCCTTCACTATTAAGTATCTTTAACAATTCTGTATCTATTCCATTATCTAATGACGCTATCTTCTTTCCAAGGTCTGCCTGTTCCAAACACGTTTTAACTTTATTGTCATCTGTATATATAGAAGATTTCATAGAGATATTTTGTTTTATTGGCATTGCAAAACAATCGATATCCTGAAATACTGGAGCAAACACTTTATAATATGAGACTTTATTAAAACGTCTAATATTAATTCCGTTTAACAATATTTGACCTTCTGTAGGCTCATATAGTCTCATCAATAATTTTACAATTGTAGTTTTTCCAGCTCCATTATTTCCAACAATTGCCACCCTCTCTCCTGCTTTAATCGTTAAGTTGAGATTCTTAAGGGTATACAATTCTTGGCCCGGATACTTGAAGCTCACGTTTTTAAATTCAAATTCATATTTGTCAAAGTTTATGTTTTCTATCTCTTCGCCTAAACTATTGTCGTATTGCTCAATTGGGCACTCAATAAAAGCTCTGTAATCATCTATTTCTAGGCTTACTCTTCTTAAATCTGCAATTACATCAAATACCTGAACTACATTTTCATTAAACGTTGCCGCGATTCCTATAAACAAAACAACGTTTCCGATTGACATTTCTGAATAAATCACACTATATACTAACCATACAAAGAAAAATGTACTTTGTAACATTTGAAAAGAATTCATTCCAATAGCAGAAAGAATCCATCTGTTAAACATATGCTTTGAAATAATATGCGCCTCTTCATTAACTTTTTTTGTTTTACCATTAATAAAGTGCTGCATTCTATAAATTCTAATATCTTTTGCATACTCAAAGTCATTAGTCATATTATTTAGATAGGCTAATTTTCTCCAATATGGATTCATGACATCTGTATATTTTTCTTTATTTGCTTTTTTTGCAAAATCGAGAACTTTATATTGTCCAAAAGAACAAACACACATCAATAACACTACAATAGGATTTAGTACTGCAATTGTTGCAAATGTGACTACAATGGTAATGACATTTCTTGCAATACAAGAAATATTATTATATACTGCTCCAAATCCATTGCCCTCATCTGCGCTAGCGTATCTAGCTCTATCCATTAGGTTTAGAATTTCTGGATTTTCTAAATCTTTATAATCCATCAAAAAAGCTTTTTTCATTCTTTTTTCAATCCATGAATATTTAACCATTACTCTTTGGCATCTAGTAGTAAATGCAATTTTTCTTTCAGATAATAAAAAAACAATTACTATTGCTGTTAATACTGCAATTGATAGCATCAAATTAATTATTGATATTTCATTTGATATTAAATCAATTATTATCTTTGGTATCCAAGCATACACAATTGGATAGGCCCCCCAACAAATCCCTTGAAGAACTGTTAAAGGAACAAATGATTTTTCAACTGATTGCGCGCCTTTAATCGTATACGCAAAATTCTGTAGCACAGAATATCTTTTCCCCATTTAAATAATCTCCCTTTCTACATAAGTATTCATATGGTCAATTTTAGTCATACATCAATGTTTTTTATTTACAGAGTGTTTATTTTATTCATTACTCCAATATACATTATGGTTTATGACGGATTATATTTCAAGCATATTATCTTTTAAACACTTTTGTTATCGTTTCTCTTATAAAACTGTTACTTCTTTTTTTTCCATTTCTTTTTCTTCAAAATATCTATCACATGGCTTGCTACCAAAATAAAAACTGTTCGCTCATATGCTGCAAAATGGTATTTTATGAACAGTACATATTCTTCATCTTTAAGTTTAACCAACACTTCTTTTATATTTAGAGCGGCTCCATCTGTGGCTAATATTTTCTCACAAATTACATTCTGTCTTCTGTTGACTTCATCTATTCCTTCCATGCGGATAAAATTGAAGTTTTCCTCAATATATAACTTACACATAAAGTCCTCTGCCATCTTTTCCCTATCCACATATTTCTTTATGGGACTTCTGCTAAACATATATTGATTGAGGATTGCGTCATTCATTATGTATGCAATTACGATGTATCCCCTTATTTGCTACTCTGACCACTTCTACAAATGCCTTGTTCTCATCTTGTTTTTTCCCATTATTTATTTTGATTTGCTTAGTTTTTCCCAAAAGAAAACCACTTGTCCCAAAGATAAGTGATCAAAAAAACTAATTATATAAAATTGAATTTGAAAGTTTATTTTCTCAGGTAATTTTTATACACAAACGAGAAGAATGAATTAATACAAATTCTCCTTTCAAATTATTTCGTTTTAATTACAACTTTTTTGAAGTGATGTCAAGCGAACGAAAAATATAGAGTAAAGTTTTTGTCATTTTAATATAAATACAAAATGATAAAAATTCTCTTTTGATAAAATGATTTCAACTAAAAATCAATTATAAGGAGAGTCTTTCTCATGGACATTGTAATATTATTAGAGTTTTTCAATAGGTTAAATGAAGATAGGTCGCATAAATTTATTGCCCAAAAATATATGATAGAAAAATCCTCATGTTTGTAACGAAACACCAGAACACTATCTGTGATAATCCAGCCAATATGTAATATCATAATATCTTTTGTCCTGCTTGGCTATATTGTTTGTGCATACTTATTATAATACAAAATCACTCACTGCACAACCCAATAATTCTATACCGAAAGCTCTCAGCTAGCTTCTTGTTCTCACTATCTCTTATGATAATCCAATTAATGTAAAAACAAATCATAATGAAGAGTGGTACCCATTCTACAATACAGAGAATGGGTACCACTTTTTTAAAATCTTACTTTACTCCCTCACAACATTATCTATTATAGGTAACTCCGTATCTCCTGCTACTATAAAATCATCTTTGCCCTTTGATACATTTCTATCCTTTGCAGCATTATACGAATCAATCACCTCTCCATATAACACTTCCCGAAACTCCTTAGTCACCGGATAACAAACATCCTGATAAACCGCTTTTCCCTGTTCATCTTTCTGTTTTGTCTTATATGACGGCATTGCCACAAACAAGTTTTCCTTCCCCTGCAACACAGAAACATTATTGACCACGAAATTATCATTGAAATAAATCCTTCCAATTCCCCTGACATTACCGCTCTGTCTTTCATATGGATTAACCGATACCTTAAACTGTAAATCATTTCCATCTTTTGTATCGATTGTTTTTTCATTCTGCTCGCTGGCATATGTTGCAAGGATATTGTCAAACAATTCCTGTCTAAACTCCTTTGTAATCGGATTGCATACGCTCTTATATACATCATTGCCATACTTATCCTTACTGTTGGAGCGAAACTGTGGCATTGCCACAAATAACTCTCCATCTTTTCTCTCCACAACTGCGATATTTCCAACCCTAAAACTGTCACCAAATACCACCGATGCCATTGCCTTAATGTTACTTTCCTTGTTTAATTCATTTACTTTAATTGTGTACTTCATAATAAAAATCTCCTTCCTAACTTATAGATTTTAAAACGCATAAAGCGTTTGAAAATCGTATTTTTCCAGCCCCAAAGGGGCGTGCTCTGCAAAGCAGAGTTGTGAAACGACCATCTTTAGTCGTTTCACAAGATATAATAAAAAGCACTGCATTTACATTTTTATAGTGCCATACTCTTCGCCTCTATCAGCGTTTTTATTTATACTTTCTTTCCCTATATCGTTTTTTCCAATGTCTTTTGACATCTCACTTTCCTTCAATCCACCCAAATCTTCATCCACGGACTTTCCATTTTCAAGATCAAGCATATTGTTAAGTTCATATTGTCTTGCAAGTTTCTGATTCAGTTCTTCTTCATATTCAAATGGTCTTTCATACTGCTCCTTGGAACTTTCCATATCTCTTTCATAATCCGATATCTTCTTTTCTAAAAATGTCTCTTTCTCCGGTATTCCCTCAAACAAGTTTTCAAGTCTTACGATAAGACCGACAGGGCTTGTGGATATTTCCGTATCATAGTCACTTTCGCCTTTGAGAGTAATCTTTTTAAGTCCCAGCGCATCCTTAAATATTACAAGGTCAAATCCACGGTATTCTCCTATTACTTTTTCTTCCATTCCCTTTAATTCCTGTACTTCCTTTAGAATGATATTTCCGGCATCGGCTCTGTTATCCATGCAATTACCGTTAAGAGTAGCCTGCCATAACCTGACTAATAAATCTCTGCTTATTTTCTCTCAACCCGACGAATAATCATCTAAGTTTTCCTCGCAACACAACGATATATTGCCACTTCGCCGATTAAGTTTCTATGACGATTTCTTCTTCTTTTGCTTACTACAAGTGTTATTCTATTATCTTGTAATAATTTAAAAACAATATATTATTGACTATATATCAATTTTGTTACTTGAGATTTCTTTGACAAACACTAGTATAAATATTTCTACAGCAAAAAAGCCGGCTTTAACCTAAAATCTGTGAAAACCGACTCTTTATCGCTACATCAATTATCTGATAGGCAATCCTGCATCCTTATCATCCACTTTCATAAACCTATCATCTTTTATGGGTGTAGACCTATCCATTCCTTTTGCTTTCTCTTCTTTATAAGTTCCAATAATCTCCCCATAAAGATTCTCCCGAAATTCTTTTGTTACCGGATAGCACACATCCTGATAAACTGCTTTTCCCTGCTCATCCGTCTGCTTTGTCTTATATGACGGCATTGCCACAAATACGTTATCTTTTCCCTGAAGCACAGATACATTGTTAATTACAAAACTGTCATCAAGATAAATCCTTGCAAGTCCTTTGATATTGCTACCTTCTCTTTCAAACGGTGTTACTTTTACGGCAAACGGCGGCATTTCTGCTACCTGTACTTTTTCTTCCTTTCCGCCATCTCTTCCGTCCTTTTCATATCCGTCAAGAATTGCATTGTAAAGTTCCTCTCTGAACTCTTTTGTAATCGGATTGCAGACATCCTTAAAGATATGATTATTCTGCTCATCCACTTCACTGCTTCTGTATCTCGGCATGGATACAAACAGATTTCCATTACTGTTTTCAAGAATGGCTATGTTTGTTACTTTAAATGATTCTCCAAATACTATTGTTGCAAATCCTCTTAAACTTCCTTCATTTTTTCTTACCTTGTTTACTTTTACTGTATATTTCATTTCAATTCTCCTTCTGCATGTTACGGTCATACTCCGCTATTTTTTTACTAAAATATTAGAAACAGTTCCTCTGTTCCCTGTCATAGTTGTTAAAATTTTTCAGAGGCAGTTATCTCCTGCCCCTGTTTTCATCTTCCCTATACTCCGAAATATCTTCTGCCACTTTTCCTGACTTTTCATTTTCCGGTGGGCAGATGACCTCCGCATCCGTATCGATACTCTTTTCCAGATCAAGCATCGCATTTAATTCCGCCTGCCTTTTTAACTTATCCTTTAATTCTTTCTCATAAGCAAACGGTTTCTCGTACTCTGCTTTTGAAGATTCAAGATCCCTTTTGTACTGCTCAATCTTCTTTATTAAAAATTCTTCATTTTCGTTCAGGCTGTTGAACAGATTATCGAGCTTTATCATATTTCCCACAGGACTGGTTGACATTTCAACCTTATATTCTGTTTTTCCACGAAGAATCATATAATTTACTCCCATATAATTCTTTTCAATCAACAGCTCAAAACCTCTGAAACTGCCCAGCCCATAAGTATCTCCGCTCTTACATCTACTCAACATCTTAAGCATTGCCGTGCCACCGTCACTTCTTTCGGTATAGGTCATATTGCCTAGCTTAATGGCAAATTCATCTCCCTTTAGAAGCTCCTTGTCCCTTGCCTCAATATCAGTTCTTACGCATTTCAGCTTTTCTTCGGCTGCCTTAATGAGCTTCGGATATCTGAGCATAAAATCATCCTGAAATGTATATCTCTGACTGTCATAAGATGCCTTTAATAACTTTAATCTCTGCAAGTCATTATCCAATTCCATCTTTTCTTTTATCAATGGATTTCCTGTAGCAACCGCCTTAATCTCTGCATAGGACAACGTTGCCTCGTCAATATCTTCACAGGTTCTTGACACAGTCCGGCTCGTCATTATCTGGCTTATAAACCTCTGCTTGTTTTCCACAAGCGACCATGAGTATGCATCAAATGTTTCTTTTGTGACATATCTGTATACTGCAACTTCCTCATTTTCATTTCCCTGTCTGATTCCTCTTCCTTCTCTCTGTTCAATGCTTGAAGGCTTCCAAGGACAGTCGATATGATGGAGTGCCACAAGGTGCGTCTGAACATTTACACCGGTACCGCACTTGTCGGTTGATCCGATAAGAACCTTCTTTCTTCCTGTCCTCATCTCCTTAAATAATACTTCTCTTTGTGCATCCGTCTTGGCATCGTGAATAAATGCTATTTCATTCTCAGGTATTCCCCTTTTTATCAGTTCAGATTTCACATAATTATACACATCAAAATCTTTTCCTCCGGGTGTTCCTATGTCTGAAAATATAAGCTGACAACCAATTTTTTCCTCACCTTCTGCCTTTTCATATTCAAATACCACGTTATCCACTACTTTATTTAGCTTTCCATCAGGATTATTTGGTGCATCCTTATCAAGAAGTCTCGCATCCGTTCCAAGCAGTCTTGCCTCATGGGTAATTTTCAAGAAATTGTCAACGCTGGAATCCACACCGCCATTTCTGATACGTTCTGCCCTCGCAACAAAATCTTCCATGACCTGTCTTACATACCAGTCAGGCTCTGACTCTACGATAATGTATTTTCCACCTCTTAACTTTGGCACATCAAGGTCTAACATATCCTGCGTCTGTACATCTGCCACCTGCTTAAACATATTCATAAGTTCCGGCAAATTAGTAAATTTATTAAATCTGCTTTTCATACGAAATCCACTGCCCTCAACAGTCAGTTCCAAAGCCGTTGTAACTTCACCGAAGTTTGCTGCCCATGAATCAAAATGGTATATTCCCATCTGCTCCAACGTATCCTGTTGCAGGTAACTCTGCATAACATACATTTCACACATTGTATTGCTGATTGGTGTTCCAGTTGCAAAGATAATTCCCCTTCCTGGATTTATTTCATTGATATACTGACATTTAAGCTGCATGTCTGTTGACTTTTTTGCACCTGAATTACTGATACCCGATACATTATTAATCTTTGAAAATATTGCAAGGTTCTTGTAATTGTGTGCCTCGTCCACCATCAGGCAGTCAATGCCAAGTTCCTCAAAAGTAATCAGGTCATCTTTTCTCTCCTCATCAGCAAGGCTCTTTAACTGCTCATTCAACTTTTTCTTCTGTGCCTCCATCTGTTTTACGGTCCAGCGTTCACCGTTTTTATCTTTCATATCCTCTATGGCATAGGAAATCTTTTCTATCTGCTCATTAAGCATCCTCTCCCTTCTCTCTGCCGAAATTGGAATTTTCTCAAACTGTGAATGCGACATTATAATACAGTCATAATCTCCTGTTGCTATTCTTGATATAAACTGCTGTCTTCTACTCTTTTCAAAATCACGCTCCGTAGCCACAAGAATATCTGCTGACGGATACAGTCTTAAAAACTCCGATGCAGTCTGGTTTATTAAAGGCTTTGGAACAACCATTACCGTCTTATTGGCAAGACCTAATCTTTTCTGTTCCATGCATGCTGCCATCATTTCAAATGACTTCCCGGCTCCTACACAGTGAGCAAGAAGCGTATTACCGCCAAGCAGTATTCTTGCAATGGCATTTTTCTGATGTGGGCGCAGTTCTATTTCTGGATTCATCCCCGGAAAGGAAAGTGCCGAACCGTCATATTCCCGAAGTCTTGTATTGTTAAAAGTCCGGTTATAATAATCAACATATTTTTTTCTTCTCTCCGGTTCTGAAAATATCCATTCCTTAAATTTTTCCTTCATAAGATTCTGCTTTTCCCTTACAAGCATTGTTTCATTCTTGTTTACGACATAGTGGTATTTGCCATCTCCGTCATCAATCCTATCCCTTACCGTAACAGTTTTTAAATTCAGCGATGCTTCAAAAATAGAATAAGCATCCATACGGCTCGTTCCATATGTTTTGGAAGCTGCCACAGAATGCTTATCCATTGATTTATTTTCTATAAACCATTCCATGCTGTATTTATTAAGATGTATCATAATGCCTGATGAATAAAATGCACTTCTTACCGCCTTTGCTCTCCTAGGTGTTCCTAAAAGCTCATAAATAAATTCTTCATAGTCCTGCTCCTCAATCCACGTTGTTCCAATCCTTACATCAATCTCCGATGCATCTAGGTCTTTTGGCTGTACCTTTAAAAGTGCTTCCACATTTCCTGCAAACAGTTCCGGATATTTTTCTGCATATTGCTGTGCTTCCTGCAATTTTCTTCGCACATTCCCTGATAGGTACTCATCCGCTGTTTCCCATCCTGCACTTAAATCTTCTTCATTGTATAAAACAGGATTCAGGAAAATAATTCCCGATAATTCTTCACATATGGCTGCTCCCTTAACTTCTGCTCTTGCCTGTTCCGATAAGGTTACTCTTTCACCTACCTGTTCTTCCAGTTCCTTTATCTTTTTACTGATATCCGGCTCATAGATTGAAAGCATAAACGGAATATTTACAGAACCAAACTCATTGATTGAAATATTTAAAGCCTCTATTGCAGTAACAACATTTTCAGGTCTGATATCCGGTTTGATTGTCTGCTTATAAAACATATCTGCCTTTGTGACCTTACCCTCTTCATCCACATTTTCAAGAGAGCATAAAAGCGGATAATCTGCATCATCACGAAAAGCCCTGTCATTGCCTTTTGAAGTTATCCCACCATATTTTTTTACAAACACATCATACTTTTCATTCAGTACCTTCTGGCTTTCTTTTAATTCCTGTTCACTGCATCCTTCTGTCTGAATGTCTATGATATACCTTGTAATTTTTCTTATCTCATCAAGTCCCTTTATTCTTTCTTCTGCCGTTTTGGAGTATTCTTTTAAATACATCTGGGAATTCTGCCTGTAATAAAGTTTTCCATCCACAAAGGAATAAGTATAGTTTCTGATGTCAGGACTGGCAGCTATGACTTCTAAATTTTCTTCTATTTCCGGTGCAGCAAAATCTGATATGGAAGCTTCGAGATTTTTCAGTGCACTGCTAAGGCTTTCATACATATTGAAATCCTTATCATCATTTACGCATACCGTATATCTGCTGTTTTCTCCATATCTTCCCGTATCGTATTCCATCTTTCCAAGCATCATTTCCGGGTGTTCTGCGAAATAAGAATTAATGGGAATCCCATCATTTGTATATCCAAGATGAACCCAGTCAGGCTCAATGTCTGTCTGCCTTTCTCTTTTTTTTAAAAACAGAATGTCCGATGTAACCTCTGTTCCTGCATTATCCTTAAATGCTGTATTAGGAAGTCTTACCGCACCGATAAGTTCTGCTCTCTGTGCAAGATATCTTCTGACATTTGGATTTGCCTTATCCATTGTTCCTTTTGTTGTAATAAATGCTGCAACTCCGCCCGGTCTTATCTGGTCAAGTGCCTTTGCTAGAAAATAGTCATGCACACGGAAATTCAGCTTGTTGTATTTTGGATCATATATTTTATAATCTCCGAAAGGAACATTTCCGACAGCTGCATCAAAAAAGTTATCAGGGTACTTTGTATCTTCAAACCCCGATATTGTAATATCTGCTCTCTGATATAGCTGCTTTGCAATTCTTCCGGTTACATCATCCATTTCAACACCGTACAGTCTGCATCTCTGCATGGGTATCGGCATACTTCCAAAAAAGTTTCCAATGCCCATAGACGGTTCAAGAATGTTTCCCTTTGTCACTCCGAAATCTGCAAGTTTCTGATTGATGCACATGGCAATTTCAGGAGAAGTATAAAAAGCATTATTTACGCTTGCTCTTGCATTCTCATATTCTAAAGGGGAAAGCAGTTCCTTTAATTCTTTATACTGCTTCTCCCATGAACTATTTTTTTCATCAAATACTTCCGGGATTCCACCCCACCCTGCATATCTAGCCAGAATTTTCTGCTCAGCCATTGTGGCAAGTCTGTTTTCTTCTTCAATCTGTTTAAATGTCCTTATGGCATCCACGTTCCACTGATATCTTGTCTTCGCACCTCCAGTTTCAAGCTCCCACAGATTATAATGAAAGTTATGCTTTGGGAAAGTTTCAATGTTACTCTGTTCCTTTCCATCTTTTTTGTTATCCGTAATATGTGGTTTGGTATTTTGTGACTCTGCTGCTATTTCATCACCATACTCTGCCATAGTCACCATCATATCTTCTATTGCAGCTTCTTCATCGGTAAGCTCTCTTTCTTCCTCATAGGCGCTCTTTAGTTTCTCCATATCAGGAACAGGCTTTTGATCCATTGCAAGAACTTCGTCCGGAATGTCATAATCACCGATGGTCTTTTCTTCTTCTATAACTTCCTGATAATAAATTCCTTTGTTTATCAGAACTCTTATTTCTTCCTCAACTGCTTTCCAGCTTATATATCCTTCCTTTTCGCCCTCTGCATCTCTCCACTGAAATCTCATCCCCTGAGGTTTAAATGTGTCATATCCGTGCAGTCCGTACCCTTCAACCGGCCAGCCTGCACCGCCAAGACCAAACTCTTTCTTTACAAGTTTTGCACGCTCTGTCGCACTGTCCACGCTTTTATAAATGTCATACACTCTTTTCTTCCCATTTTGAAAACCCGTTCCTCTTAACAATACATTTACGATATAATCATGGGGGACGTTTTTCTCTATTTTAGGCTCTGTAAAACCGTATTTCTTATTGATTTTTTCTGCATTATGAGATTGTTCATAAGACAGTCTAGTACTATCTGAAAATCCGATTTCATTTGTATTTTGGTCAAAGAAAAAGGAAGCCTGTTCAAAACCTGCTTCCTCTGATTTTCCAAATGAATTTATTTCATCCAGTTCTTTATTTAATTCTTCATCAGCTTGCCATTCCGATTCTCCGGCTCTTTCTCCTAGTGGAATCTGTACACTATCTGATGAAGTACCACTTCCTCTGCTATCATCTTTGCCTGTTCTCTTATCTTCCACATTTCCATTGTGGAGGACGGGTTCTGTGGCTTGTGTTTTTTCAGGTAATCTTCCATCAGTGTATCCATCAGGCTGTTTGCCTCTTCGTCCACTTCCATCATCTTCTCTACCAGTCTTCCCAGACGGTACAGTGTATTGTATCTCAGCCTCTCGTTTTCTTTCAGATACTGTGCTGCCATCATTCCGTATCTGCCGACTTTCGTTATGCTCACTTTCTCCTTTGGCATTTCCAGATTCGGATATAGCATTCCGTCTGCTCCCTCGTGATAAGTCAATTTCTTTTCTTCCATCTGTAACTCTCCTTTCGTTTTCAATCCGCCTAACTTTGTAATTAAACTCTTTAAGAACACTACATGATACGTCACATACAAGGGAACCAAAACGGTAAATATCATCTTCATCGGATATATTTGTTATAAAACCCATGTCCTGTTCTTCAGAGGACAGGTCAAAACCGCATCTTGTACCTACTGCATATAAAATGCTCTTATATAACATTTCTTCTGCCGTAAGCCCTTGCGTTTCATTATCTCCACCTTTAATCACACCACCTGTAATCCGGTTAAGTTCAGAAATCCTTATTTCGGATTCCTCTTTCATTATAGATCGTATGTTCGATTTTGTATAGTTCTTTAAGAGATTCATTAAATTATTTCTTCCACTATCGGTATAAGGCTCTATTTTTTTCTCACTTGCCAACTCATCCACAAGACTTTTCAGATTATCAGAATTCAAATCCCATGTAAGCTTCACATTCTTTCCTGCGGTATCCGATATGTCAAAAACATAACGCATATGCGGTTTTAAAATCTTTGACGGAAAAATTGCAATACCTCTGCTTCCTCTTTTTACATATCTTCCTACCTTTTTCCATGAATCATAATCTCCCACAAGTGTTGCATTTGGTCTTTGTGCATACACCATAAGAATATTGTCAAACTCATACCTGTATGTTCTCCCGGTTATCCTTAGAAAGTTCTTCCAGTTATCTGCACTTTTTGTAACATCACGGATAAATTCATCATAGAGCCTCTGAACCTTGTAATCAGCACTCATCATTAATTACCTCCACTAAAGCATCCCTTATGTCCTCTCCATCAATCTCATCTCCAAGACAGTCCCAGCCTTTTACTGTTTCCCTTGCAAAAAGTTCAATGCGTGGCACATCACCGCAAAGTTCCACTATACGATCTCGTATTTCAGAAGGCTTTCTGCTGTGTTCCATTACTCTTGCATCGCATACCTGCGGAACTGCCTTTGACACACGCTTTGGATGTCCTTTGGTTCCGATAAGACACACTTCCGCATTAGAACGTGTCCAAAAACCAAGTCCCATGAAATATGTGTCTTTTTTCTTATTTCTTTTTACCCAGTTAAAACCGCATGTCTTATATGTAAAGCCCCAGCTTTCCATAACGGATATTCCCTCTTTAAGACACGGAAACGTAATCCACAAAAACAGCACACAGTCATCATCTGCAATCTCACCTACCGGAAGGGAACGTATGTCATCAATGTTCATCGTGTGGTAATGATTTTCTGCGCTTCTGCCCTTCCCCTTTTTAGAATAAACACGGTACTGCCACGGAGGATCAGCATAAATAATCTTATATTTCTTTCCCATCTTAATCACCTTCTTCCGGTTCTAAAAGATTTGTATATTTTCTGTATTCCTCATTATCAAGGTCAATGATAAATGTATTTCCGCCTCTCTTCATTTTCTTTGACAGCTTTTTTGCAATACGGAGCATCACAAAGTTATCCTTTGACATCTTAATGCTTTGTTTAAATTCAATATCATTATCACCGTCAATTATCTTCTGCTGCTTTTCTATGCTTCCTGCAATCTTTTTTCTTAATACCTCTGCATCATTTAAAGACAGTGCAACACTCTTTCTTTCAGATTTGCTTCTGCCCCATTCTTTATGAAGTTCCCTTATTAAAAACTCCATGTCCTTTATATATGTTTCTTTCATCTTTCCTCCAATCCAAAAAGCAGAACCTTTTTGGCTCTGCTCTTTTACTGTTTCTATTTCTTTTTATCTGGTCTTCCAATCATCACAAGACCTCCATTATGATAGTCCTGAATGACAACACCTGTTGCTTCATCAACCGCTTCCACTATCTTTCCGTCACCGACATAAATTCCAACGTGACTGATATTTTTATATCTTCCATTATTGGAATAACTGTAAAATATTAAATCTCCGGGTTTCAGATTTTTCTCTTTTACGGTACATTTGTTATTACTGCACCACTGTGCCTCTGCTGCCGCAGTATTGGAACCACCCGTCATTATGGAAATACCTGCGCTGTTCCATGCATAGTAGGCAAGAGATGAACAGTCAAAATGTGTACCCGAATTTCTAAGTGGCTGGCTGTATGGATAACCTACCTTTGACAAAGCAAAGGTTACTGCCGTCCTTGCTTTTCCATCCGCTATTTTTTCTGTAATTGCATTAATTTCACTCTGTGACAGGGAAGATTTCTTATTGCCTCCGCTCTGTGTACCTGTATTTCCACCAGCAATCCCAAGAGCCGCCATGCTTTCCTGACTCATCAGGGAATTAAGAAGATTTATTTCATCCTCGCTCATACTGTACTCTGTTTCCATCTGATAATAAGTTTTGAACGTCACATTTACATACAGTACCTTCTTTTTTACTTTCTTTCCCTCATCATTTTTGATTTTTTCTTCCCCTGTGGATATGGTGTATGTACACATATCGTCAAATACGGATTTTAAGTTAGCCTTTCCTGTTTCATCCATAACCGTCGCAGTATTTCCCACACCGTACTTCACCATATAGACACTCATGACATCATAATAATTTGACGGCGTAGATGCCATTCCTTCATAATCCACATATACGATTTTTCCAATGTCACAGTCCTTATGCTCCGTCACAAGAATATTGATGTCCCTGTTAAATTCAGCCATATACTGGCTTGTGACCGTCATTACCGTATCTCCACTTTCTAATGGTGGGAAAAATATAGAAAACGGTGAGTTATATATAAGTGCCACTACAAGTGATATGATTATTGCAGCCACACCGATTATCAGAAGTAGTCCTAATACAATCGGAAGAAGCAACAACCCCACTTTTACTGCAATCATTTTTACAACATCTCCCACACCACTTCCGGTATCCTCTATGCCTGCTTTGCCTGATATTCCTGTTCCTGCACTCTTTAACTTTTCTATAACAAGGGCAAGTTTTCTGTTTTTTATGTTTTTGCCTTTACTACCGCTCTCTGCCTTTTTCGGGCTTTTCGTTTTACCTGCTTCTGACCTTTTTGATTCAGATTTCATACTGCCTGTTTGATAATGTATTTTTCTCTCCCTTACCTGACTTTCAGATTTCTTTAAATCTTTACTGTGGATTTTCTTTTTATCAGACTTTTTCTTTCCTCTTACACTTTTTACCTGTGTCTCTTTTATATGCCTTTTCTTTATCTGCTCCCTTACAGCCTTTCCGGTCTTTTTTGCAGTTTTTGTTACCGGACTTGTGATAACTGCTGCGATCATCAAAGCACTTTCTGCTTCCTCACCACCTTCTAACTGATTAAGTGTAGCTTTGACACCTTTTCTTGTTGTCATCTCCACTCCGGTTTTTAAAATACTTTTCTTATCCTTGATTACCTTTCTTTTATTGGTGTCGTTTCTTCTGAAATTTGGCATATCGCGGCTGTGAATATGTCTTTCCTTCTTCTTGTTTTTCTTTTCCATTTCTTCCTCCTGACATAAAGAAAGCCACTACAAAGTTTTTAGCTCTGTAATGGCTTAAAATTTTAGTTCTATTATTCAATTATATTTCCATATCTTTATATGCATCATCATACTTCTAATCCAAAAGTCCTTTTACGCGTTTATTAGGAAAATCCATACATCTCATATTCAACACTGAATCAAGATATGTTGTCATGCCTCCACTTGCTCTGTTTTGAAGAAAATCATATATTAACGGACTGGATGTATAATTAAACTCTTCATCATATAACCGGTTCTCTTCTCCAACATCAAAAGGTATTAAAAAAATCCTTGTTGTGTCCAAACATCCAAAAGAATCTATTGCTATAATTGAACTGTCAGCACTTCCCCATATCAATCTGTCAAAAGGCATAACTCTTCCCCAATGCCTCATTATCCTTCTGCGAAGAGTCTGTTTCATTGTGCTCCCTATATAAATTCTTTTATATTCGTCCAAAACAAGCATATATATTCCGGGTTTTCTCATATCCTCATGATTTAGGGAATAGTATTCTTTAAACTCTTTTCCATCAGTCAATAAAAATTCATTTAATCTGTCTTCAAATTTTTTACCTACTTGCTTATAATACTCCATATTCATGTCAAAGTTCTTTAAAGCAGCTTCTCTGTGTTTTTCACACCATTCATCTGTATATGTCAAACCTTTTGGATCAGCAGCTAAGTCATACCTTGGAGATCTTCCCCGCTCAATATCTGATTTGTTTATGGAATCTGCATCTGGATTTTTTCGATAATAAAAGGAAGTATTCTTATTTATTACTGCATAATTCTCCCTTGTCAATTTATTATATTTACAATTTTTTTTCATATAATCAAAATGATTTACCGGTCCTGAATTGTCATAAACTATTTTTTCCATTTTTGTTACACTTCTTTCTGCTATGTTTTATTTTCTATTTTTAAGATTTTCATAAAAATGAAATGATTTTTCAAATAATTTATTTAAGTATTATCAATTCTAATATCGTCTAACGGAAGTTCATCAAAACGCTTCATTATCTCTTTTGCGAGTTCACGCATTTTATCTAATTGTTTCAATAATATATCCGCATCCTCTCTAGCATTTTCTGCTAATTCTCCAAATGCGCTACTTGCCGATGACATTGCTTTTTCGACATAATAATCAAGTTTTTCATCGTATGCATCTGGGCAATCATACAAATACTCTTCTACAAAATCTTCTTCACTAAAACTTGCCAATTGCTCAATTGTACTCTCAAAAACAGTATTTATATCCTCATAAATGCAACATGCATTATCAATAAAACCATCAATATTATCAATCCCTAAATCACCAAATATAGGTAAATTAAAAATATGATTTACTCGTTCTAGCAACTCCAAGTATTGTTGGACCGTTTCCTTTGTACTCTCCACGTCACGCAATGTTAACATACAGTCTGTTGTATTATAGTACCAACGTTCAACTCCTCTATGATCTGATAAAGAATAAAAACTCAAATAATATTTTTCATATATAGCATCAAACATTGATATACTCTTTCTAATTGCGGTTTTTAAAAATAGTAATTCTTCATCTGTTTTGTATTCACTAGAAGACTCTATTATCCATGGAAAAACCTCTTCTTGTAGAAATTCTATAAATTCTAAATCTCTAGTAATAAATCCTGATTCAAAATTATCAGCACTTTCCTCTGAAAAATTAGATGAACCAACATATGCAATATTATTAGTCATAATTATTTTTGCATGATTTGAAAAACAAAAATATACTTCTGCTTTTTTTGCTATCTTTTCTGGATTTAATTTACTTTTATATATTGCAATATTTTTTTTTGCTTTATTTGCATATTGAGGAGTAAAATACTGTTCCCATCGATCTGGCAAATTTGAAACTATACAAATATTAGTGTTATTATCACATTGTTTTAAAGCATTTAATAACTCTGATTGCTTTTTTGAAATGTTAAAAGTCAATATATGTATACTTTTAGCAGTTGCAAAATCGTCGAGTACTTCTTGATAAGTCAACTCGTCCTTTGACATGACAAACTTAGCATCCTTTGTTTTTTTTGAAACTATCATATTTGCTATTCTCCCTATATTAACATATCAGCATCCTTGTAATTATTTTAATTATAATTATATACTTATCTGATTTAACTTTAACATAGATTATTACTTTTATCTACTCACTTGTCTTATAGTTTCATCGCTTCAATTTGCTCATGGATATTCGTATTATACAATTTGTACAATCCTGTATCCTTCCGAATTGTATTATCAAACGGTATTATCACATTGCCACACTTTATCAGTCCCATTCCTGACGGAGCATTGCTGACAAACTCAAGCTGTGATTCTGACACACCTACCACTTCTGCTATCTTTTCCGCATCCGTATTTGCCTGTTTTAATATTGCAACGAACTCGCTGTTTGCAAGCATTGTTGTGACTGTATAGTTCTGCAAAAGGTCGACTACGTTTTGGGTGATTCCAGTACAAAGACCACCCTGCTTTCTTACTTTCTTCCATAACTGCTGCAAATACTTTGCACTGTATTCTGAATTAAGCAGCACATGTATTTCGTCAATATAAAGCCACGTTGCCCTGCCTTTCTGACCGTTTTCAACAATTCTCTGCTGGATTGCCTCCATCATGATAAGCATAGATATCGGTGCCAAATCCTGACCTAAGTCCCTGATACCGTATACCGTAAATCTGTTACCCATATCCACGTTTGTCTGATGATTGAAAATATTAAGGGAACCTTTTACAAATATCTCAAGTGATAATGCTATGTCCTTTGCTATCTTCTTCTCCTCTGCATCATTTTGAAGCAACAGCTTTTCGTAAAAATCTGACATCACAGGAATGTATTTTTCCCTGCTTCTTGCAATTTCAAGATACATTTCCGTTAAACATCTGTCAATGATGGAACGCTGCTGTGGGGTCAAAGGCTGATTCAGGCACTGCTCACAAAGTCCGAACATAAATGAACATTTTTCTCTTATCCAACCTTTAGAATCCCTTGCATCAAGATTCCACACATCCATATCCAAAGGATTTACATAGTTATCAGTATATGTGGACAGATTTACAACCGTACCCCCATATGTTTTTGCAATGTCAAAATATTCCATCATCGGATCGATAACAATTACATCATCTTCACCTTTTAGGAATACATTACCCATTTCCATCTTGCTGAAAAATGATTTTCCTGAACCCGGAACACCGAATACGAATCCGTTTCCGTTTATCAGCTTCTTTCTGTTTCCCACATTTATGTTCTTTGAAACCTGATTGATACCATAATAATTACCTCCATCATCCCTTAATTCCTGTACGTTAAAAGGTACAAGACCTGCAAGGGAATTTGTAAGCATTGTTCTCATTGTTTCCACCTGTCTTACACCAATCGGAAGCACCGTATTTAATGCCTCCCTCTGCATAAACTGATGTGTATCAATAGCAATTCCGTTACTTTTTCCGATTGTTACAATAGTTTCGCATATACTGTCAAGCTCTGCCTTATCATCTGCCATTACAATAATATTTACTGCGGTATAAAACATGCTCTCATCATTTTCCCTGACATTGGTCATCATATCCTCAATGTCCTTTTTCTCCATTCTCTTTGTATATGAAATCTCCGTGGAAAAGTCATTATTTTTGTTTCTTACCCTCTGCTGTTTTATAATATCCGATTCAACTCCAAGATATTTCTTCTGTAATAACCTTATTGTCATGTCCTTTGGAACCGGTACAACATCTATGCTTGTAATCATGTGCACCGGAAGCATTGTTATCGTATTAAGTAACTCCTCTGAAAGACTCTTTGGATATTTCTTAAAGAAAAGTGCCCTGCACACTTTGTTTTCATCCTCGAAATAATCCTGATGAAACTTTATCATTCCATTGCACAAATCATTTCTGAAATCCCTTCCAATACGTTTTGCTTCTCTGATATCAAAATCAAATTCATCTTCCTTTCCAAGATTATAAAAATCATGAAGAATGCGAAGTCTCTCATTTCCGCTTAAAGGTTGAATGTCTGTTCCAAGCTCATTAAATGCTTTTCTGACATTTACCTCAATCGTGGCAAACTGTGCCTTTGCTTCTTCAAAAGTCTTTCTTTCCACAGAAATTGTAAGATACTTCTCCTGCTCTATTCCCTGTCTGCCCTCCTTAATCTTCTCCTCAATGATGTCATTGTAAATTTTTCTGAAATCATCAAATCCGTCATTTAAGTAAGGAAGCAGTATATATCTTCTCAAATCCTGCATATCCTTATTTTTATTGTTAATTGTTATCTTAAAACAACAGTCAAATGAATTTAAAAACTTACAGTATCTCTGCAGAATATCTTCCTGCTCATCATAGGTTGCTGTTGTGTAATTGATATCCATAAACTTATATGTTTTTGAATACTTATTTTCGTGAACCTTAAAAATACCGCCTTCCGATACTTCCATTATTTCTATTGTTTCCTGTATGGACTTCGGGCTTTTGTAAAGTGGTTCCGATGCTTTTTTCAGTTCCCTGAATCCATCTGAAAATATACCCATTCTTATCCTCCTCTTCTATAAAAATTTACAGCCACAGGCAATGCCTATGGCTGCAATCACTACTGCTGTGCTAAAAATCAGCACTCTTATCATTTTCTTTTTTGTTTTCTCAAAACTGTCCTTTTTATCTGATTCAGATTTGTTGCTTTTTCCTTCTGTACTTATTTCAGCTTTCTTCTTTTCTGCCTCCATTTGCAATGCAATCTCCTTTAACTCCGATACATTTTCCGTTGACCTATAAACCAGCGGTTTTACCTTAAACATAAAGTGTATTCTTTTTTTCATCATCTGCATAAAGCTCATACCGTTATACGAATAAAACCCGCTTAAGGCAATCGGTGCAACAACGGGTATTGCAATATACGCAGAAATGGTAAGTCCCACTTTTTTACAAGAAAGCAGAACAATCACACCTCCAATCAATATACTTAAAACCGAGGCAATCAACTGTTTTGCGGTAAGACCTAAAACTACCGATTCCTGAAACTTATCTATGTCCCTGTTTATTTCTACTGACACGTTAATCACCTCCCCCATTTTGACTCATACGTCATCTCTTTTCCCATTATCTGATTCCTCCTCTTATAATCCTAATGCTTTGCCTGTTAAACCCTGTGCTCCTTTGACTGTTCCTACCGTAAGTGCGATGGAAAACGTCATTTCGCACAGATAAATAAGTGTCTGCGTCCAGTCTGCATACTGCCCCGTAAACGACGGAAGTCCTGAGTTAATGACTGCATTACATATGATAATTGCAAGTGCCATTGTTACTGCTTCAAAAACCACAGACAAAAAATATCTTGCATAAGATGCCGCCGTATGGCTTACCGTTCTGTTTCCGCTTACGGTAGATAATGCAATCGCTCCAAACGGAACAATTATCAGTATCTTTAAAAATCTGAAATACACGGTGTATATAAGGAAAAATCCGCAGACAATAATTACAATTGAAAGTATTGATGCGAGTATCAGCATTACAAGACTAGCGCCAAATCCAAGATTTTTAATCACATCTGCCTGTGTACTGTCTATTTTAAGCTCTGTCATTTTCCCTGCACTAAGCAACTTTACAAGGTTGCCCGCCGAGCTGAAAAATGCCTTCATTATGGTTACGTTATTGGCAACCAGCCATTCTGCAATTCCTACTCTCATAAGCATTCTCAATATCACTTCAAATCTCATATCCTCTTTAATATCCACACTTTCCGAACAGAAACCAATCACAAAGAACAAAACCACAAGTGAAGAACCCACTCCGACAAATATTGGTTCAACGCTCTCCACTGCACTCCACGGTCCTCCGTCCTTAAATGATTCAGGTGACTGTCCCAAAAGTGAAAAAACAAGTGATACCTGATTATTCCAGAACCCAAACACCATCTCTAAAAGATCAAGTATCTGCTGTCCAAGTTTAAATATGTCCAACTTTCATCACCTCTCTTCCCTGGCATCTCTATTCTAAAATCCCAAAATTCCAAGAACGGAGGATATTCCTGCCATCATTACTCCCGCCACAATTCCTTTCAGTGCCGAGTTCATTGTAGAGGAATCCTGTTGCTGATAAGCCTGTGCAAACTCCATTACGTTTTTTGCAAGAATAATTACACCTATGGCTCCAATAATCGCGATGACAAGTGTTTTCAGGTTATCAAGCGGTTTTGTAACGGAACTTGTATCTGCTGCCAATACATTTGTACATTCAATAGCTACCATAGTTATCACACCCGCTGCTGCAGGTATGATGTTCTTCCTTACTCTGTTTATAAATCTTTTCATTCTGTTCTTCTCCACCACTCTGTTATCTGGTGTTAAAATATTTTCTTTTTCCATATCAATTTGCTCCTTCTTCATAAAATAAGCCGATACAAGGTCTCCCTCATACCGGCTGTTAATAGTAAATATATAATAATCAGGCAATGCCTGTTGTACTGATTATTCGGGCTTTCCCCGATATGTTTATGCTGTAATCACCTCCTCGCATTATTCAAAAGAAAAAGCCATCTGATCTTTTATGACCAAATGGCTTTATATAACACTTCTAAATGAATAATTTTTTAAAATTAATATTCTGACTCTTAGTAATAATTATGTTTGAATTTTTAGCTATTAATTTATTATATTTCCTAACTTCCTTTGCTTTAATATTTGAATGAAAATTACAACGTCTACCATTCTTCTTAAAAGTAGTAATAAGCATTGTAGGTGACGCTACAAAAATATGTTCTTTTTCTCCCGTTTCTCTTTTTATCAACAATGATGCACGCTCAGAAGTAATAAATGGCATATTTTGTGTTGTTAATTTAATTCCAATTTCCAAATTGCTTAAATAACTTTTAACTATAGCCTCTATATTACCATTTCTATTCTTTAAATATTTGTAGTATGAAGATATCGTTAATGCATGTCTCAATTCATCTCCGGCGGTTTCATTAAAGTTATGAACTCTTTCTTTTTTATCTATTTCAATATCATCAAAGATTTCTAACGGAAGCGTATCTATAATCTCATTTATGTACTCATTTCCTCTTTCATTTCTGCATTCAAATATCAACAAATACTCCATTATCTTTTCATACTCCTCACTTGTTAAAGATGGGTTTGTTGCTAATACTCTGCACCTTAGTTTTTGTTCAATCTTTTTAAAGAAATCTATAAAATTATTCTCGAACTGATAGCACCACTCTTCTTCAACAAAAGTGAATCTTGATTGCGTAATTACTCGAAATATTTCATTCTTTTCTTTTTTTGTCGCTACCTTACCATCTTTATCTTCTATAACCCACTTATCAAAATCATAATAATGATTATGCATATCTCTGAGCGCTTGTAATTTTTTTCCATTAAATTTTATTATAAGACTTGTTAAGAACCCATAAATTTCATTGAGTGCTTCATCTGGCATAAATATGTCTCCAGCCTTTATGTCATGATATCCTACTTTATAATTTATATTATCGACATTCTTAGATTGTACACCCTTTTCTAGATTATTTTTTTCTACAATCCATATCAAATCTCCTGAATTATAGCTCCATTGTCTCATGTATGTTCTTGGAATCAAATGCTGTTCTTTAGCAACTTCTGGATGTGTATTCGCTTTTGGTAAAACAAAATTCATTGATTTATTCCCCCCTTTTTCATCATATTTATCACGTATTTTTGACGCATATTCCATATCTTTTTTCGAAATATGAAAGCTCTCTATCATTATGGTTCCAATAATACCAATCATTGTTAATATACTATTAATGTCTGAAATATTTATTTTACCCCTTCCAAATTCAGTTATTGCTATTGATAGTAAAAAAAATACAAATGTACCCACAATAAACAAAAAAATCAAAATATTTCTTGAATATATAAAGCTTATTTTGTCAGATAACCTTACTTTAAAAAAAGACCAAACTAACAATACTAAAGCAAACATTGCCATTATAAAATCACATTGAACCTTCAGTCCACTAAAGTAGATACAAATCATTAGCCCTATTGCAATTATAGCAACTATTGGCATTACCCAAAAATCTATTCTATCAAGAGTTCTTCTTATCTTTGAATTGATTTTTCTTCTATGAATTATTTTACTCTTTTTATCTGACTGTCTATTTACACCCTTAGTATACCTCTTCATTTTCCTTACCTTCCATGATTAACTTAGTTGTCACTATTAACTAATATCAATTCTACCTACAATTACTTCCAATGTTCTTAACCTAATAATATAATATTATATCATACCCAATGTGCTTATACGATTGCTTTTTACTGCCTTCTTATTATCTTTCTAAACTGTTCCGCCGACATCTCCGGATAAAAATATTCCATGATTCTTTCTCTTGGTATACCGTCAGCCATTGCCTTCTTCATTTCTGCCTTATGCTCCTCAGAATAATTCCAATGCAGAACACGGTTTGCAATTGTGTCCTCCCAATCTGGTTTCTTCCTGTCTTTGATTATTACCATATTGTTGCCACCATTTCCATCAGTTGAACTGCTTTGTTCTTCATCATCTGCATACTCAAGTTCTTTTTGCTGCTCCATATTGAATTTTGCTTTCTGCTCTTTTTCATCAAGCATTGTAAATCTTTTTCCAAGCTCATTATCTTCAAGCATCATCAATTCGTCATAATTAAGTTTGTCAATGTAGACATTTTCTCCCTTATCTTTTAACCTTTCAAAATATGCAAGCGACTGTGTGTTCAGGATTTCAAAAGGAGGACCGATAACGACCGAATCCTCCTTTTTGGTGTGTATATATGCTTTTCCTTTACCATCGGCAGTCCATGCAAATGCAGGATGTTTAAACGGAATAAATTTATTATCCACAATGGGATCAAATCCCCTTATAAATATCAGGCATTTTTTATTGTCTAACTTTCTTGCCTCATCAGGTGTCATAAGTTCTCTGCCAAGAACATCGAAGTTTCTTGAACTGCTTCCCTGTCTGCCTCTTGTTTCACCGCTTGATTTTTTGTCAATTGTTCCTTTTCCAAGAAGCTCTGAAATATATTTGTGCGTACTTTGTTCGTTTCCGCCAAGATATATAAGGCTGTCACAATTCCCCGGAATTGTCTCCCATGTGTCTTTAAACAATGCTTTAATCTGCGCAAGATTCTGTATAATAATAACAGAACTTATTTCCCTGCTTCGCATTGTTGATAACAAGGAACAGAAATCATCCGGAAGTGCCACATTTGCAAACTCATCAAGCATAAATGTAACATGTATTGGCAATCTTCCTCCGAAATTAAAATCTGCCTGATAATAAAGTTCCTGAAAAATCTGCGTATACAGCATTCCAATGATAAAATTGTAAGATTTATCCGAGTCAGGAATTACACAGAACAATACTGTCTTTGTTTCACAGTCTCCGTTGACACCGATTCCGATATCTGCAAGATTCATTTCATCCTTTGACAGAATCCTTAGTATTTTTCTGTTTTCAAGAAATGCAAGTCTTGAATTGGCACTGATAATAATGGAACGCACCGTATCTCCTGCACCTCTCATACATTTTTTGTACTGTTTTACGGCAGGATGGTTTGCACCTAACGGACTTGTTTCTTCAAGCACACTCATTATGGCATCAAGCTGTGACGGTTTTCCCTGCTCCTTTACCTCAGCTTTTCCCATAAGTTTAAGCACTGTTTCAAAATTTCTCTCATTCTTCGGTACCTCAAGCCATACATAATAAAACAATGCCTGTAAAAACATTCCCTCAGCTTTTTCCCAGAACGGATCTGCCGAGGATGTTCCTTTTGGCGTTGTGTTTGCAATAAGATTTGTTATCAGTTTTATCACATCTGTTTCTTCCCTGATATATGAAAACGGATTGTAACAGTCCGACTGTTCCATATCTATAAGATTGATGACCTTTACATTATAACCGTTGTTTTTAAGCATCTCCCCGGTGCTTCTTAAAATCTATAGCAATAGGTAAGGATTTGATATTATCTCCACCTTTTCCCCTGCTCTACACCGTACGTGAGACTTTCGCCTCATACGGCGTGCCATCATACATTTGCAAATTATTTATTGTCTAAACCTTTTGGTAATCATAATTTTGCCTTATATAATTAACTTTTTTCCATTGTTCTTCATTCAACTTAAATTTTCTTAATAAACCTTGGGCTTCAACCATCTTTCTCGTAAATATTGCCTTGTACACATCTGAATTTATAAAGATTATATTTCCGTGATTATTAGTTCCCCTCTTTTTTAAAGGTTTCTTTCTAATGCACTTCATATGGCTAACATCTAACTTCTTACCCGTTATGTAACAATTTCCTTGCTGAATGACATATGCTGATAAACTATTGTCATTAAATTCTATTGTTTCTGTTGGGTCTCTCATTTTAGCTATGGCTTCAAATTCTCTTTGTGTAATAAGCATTAAATTCTTGTGTATTTTCTCTCGACCTTTTGAAGTATAATTACTTATTTCCTGAGAGAAATTCATAGGACTCCTATGGTGAACTCCCGTTAATGGGAGTAAACACATATCTCCTATGGTTACAATTTTTGTTTCTTTCTGAATACCCATTGTTTGTTTTTGAAAATTAATGTCTGTTTCCTTAAATGGAATTGTTTTGCTAATGTCTCTAAGACGTATTCTTATGGTTGGTAAGAGAGCGTAATTCACATCCGTTAAATTGTTGTAAATATTTGTTGCTATGCAATAATAATTTTGTATTCCTCTAATGGCTGAATTATAGTTTTTAATTGCCACTGTTGGGTTGTCTTTTCGAATGTTAATTATTTTGGCTTTTAGATTGCTTTTTGCATTCTTAATTGCCTTGTCACTCATATCAGTCTTTGCTATATAACCATATCTGGTCTTCCCCTTTGGAACGACTTTTATTTTAAAACCTAAATATGTTGATGAGTTTTTCTTAAGATTTATGACTTTTGATTTTTCTTCACTTATGTCCAATTTCAATCTTGTTTTTAAGAAATCCACTGTTGCGTGATACCATCTCTGTGCTTCGTTATAACTTCCACACATTATTTTGAAATCATCTGCATATCTTATTAGAAATCCATCTTTCAGATTGGTGTATTTCTTCGCATATGTTCGAAATGCTGCAACATTAGACATTCTGTTTGGTTTGAATGTTTCCCATTGATTACTTATCCACCAATCTAATTCATTTAAGACTATTAGGGATAGTAGTGGACTAATTATTCCACCTTGTGGTGTACCTTTTGTCGGTATTCCTTCTCCCTTTATTTCTGACTTAAGTATCTTACTTATGATACTTATTAAACGCTTGTCTCTTATTCCAAGTGTCCATATCTGTTTCAAAAGTTTTCCGTGGTCGACATTGTCGAAAAACCCTTTTATGTCAACATCAACACAGTAGTAATGCTTGTACATATTTATCATACTAACTGTTCTACTAATTGCGTGATGTGTGTCTCTGTTTGGTCTAAAACCATATGAATGGTTGTGAAACTTAGGTTCACAGATTGGTTCAAGGACCTGCAATATGCACTGCTGAACCAATCTGTCCCATATACACGGAATACCCAATGGTCTTTTCTTGTCACTTCCTGGTTTTGGAATGTACACTCTTCTGACAAACTTAGGTTTGTAGTCAGCTAACATCTCTCTCACTGTATTAATCACAGTTTCATCTGTTAGTTCTTTAATATCGTCTATTGTCTTTCCATCAGTTCCCTTGGTATTACTACCTTTATTACTCTTTAGGTTTCTATATGCTAACCTGATATTTTCTTCTGAACCAATAATCTCCAGTAACTTATAAAAGTTGTTACCGTTTTTACTTGCTGAATACAATGAATCATATACTTTTTGCATATCATAATATTCGTTGTATCTCAATTTGGTTTTCTTTAGCATGGTCTGTAACCTCCTATCTGGGAGTGATTACATCTCTTAGTCTTACTCGAACCCATACCATTCGACTTTAATTTGCTTAACTGTATGACTAGAGGTCTTCCCTCCACCGCTTATTATCACGGTTTCTTCGGTACTATACCTCCGCTTTCACTGACATAATCTCACTTATATCACTATTGTGATTTTCCCATTTGATACGTTTCGTAGAAAGTAGATTCTCCACGCTGTCAGCTTCCAACGTTCCAAACACACTATCTTTACATCTATCCTTAGGTTCCTTCTATGAGCCTGTTACCTTGACACTGCCTGTAACAATGTATGGACTTTCATAAAGGCGGAATCTTACTCGCCCACAGTAACGACACTATTTGTGTCACTATGCATTTCTACATAGTCCCGATATAGACCCGTACATTCGAAGTTTCGTCAGAAGAGCTTAACTCTCTTCATTCTCACCATAGATAGTTTATAGACCCCCGGCATATAGGATACACATCTCACCTCTGAAATGCTTTCGACATCTAATCTGTTTCGGTATCTCTCTGCCGACTTCACCGAGCTTCTTACACTTTAGTTTCTACTAACTTAGGTGCAAGTCGGAGGATTAGGGTTGCCTTTCAGGACGTTACTCCATCATTCGACATATCGTGTGTTTAGTTCTCCGATTTACTACTATTTTTTTTATTCAATTATTAGTTGCAATCGTGCCATAGCTTTTCACTATGGAACGTTTCGCACCTCCCTTTGGATCAGTCACGATAAATGAACACTTATCGGGCATCTGCATAAGGTTCGGCTTTACCTCATAAAATGTCTTTCCTGCACCGGAACCTCCGATAATCAGAACATTGTTATTAAGCTTTGTCTTTCTTGTATCAAGACTCATTCTGACATTCTGGCTTAAAATTCTATTTTTCCTATCATCCTTATCCCGTAGACTTTTGTTTACCTGTGACAAATTTGCAAACTTTGCCGTACCGTATTCTTTGCCCGGCATAAGATTTCTCTGACTTGTATAATACATAGTTATCATCACGGCATATATAAGAATAGCCATAAGAACTGCCTTAACCGTAGCTGCACCCTTATAGTAATCTGCAATGGGATTTGCAAGTACCTTATTGATGGAATCCATAAATTCACTGATGTTCATTCCCTTAGTCCATGCACCATTTACAAGATATCCGAAATATGCTGACAGCAAAGCTCCAATAACAAGAAGAACAACAGAAGGCTTTTTCTTCTTATCCGTCATTTATCATTTGCCCCTTCCCTGTTCTTCCATTATCTTTGATACGCTTTTTTCTGCTGACATCTTTTCATATCTCTTTCTTACTGCGGCTTCCACACTGTCATAATGTTTTGAATACAACGTGCTTCCCTTTACTGTCTCTGCCACTCTGTTATTTTTGTCATAAAGCTTGTATTCTTTTTCCGAATCAAGAAATGTAAGCAAAGTCTTTCCGTTATTAATTTCCATAATGTTCTCTTTTCTTATCCAGACATATCGTACATTCTCTCCCCATGTACCGGGAACCCTTGTCTTGACTGCTACTGTGCTTTCTTCTTTTATCAGTGTCTTTGATATTGTAATGTCCGTGAGATTCCTGTTCTTTGACATTGAAACTGCCTGAATTCTCTCTGCAATACTTCGGTAGCTTTTAATTCTTTTTTTAAAGGAATCCCTGTCCATAACTGCCTCATACTTATTCTCTGTTTCTAATTTTTCAATTGCACCGATTGTGACAAGTTTTCCGATAATCTCCTTTGCATCATCATTTCCAATTTCAAACTCATTCTTTATGGAATCCACGCTTACACTTTTATTTTCCACAGCATAAAGCCCGACCTTTTCAATAAGCCCCTGCATTATCTCTCCTGCTTTTTCGGCTTCTTCACTTTGAAATTTTTCATTGCCTTCTTTTTGTTTCTGAAAAAAATCAAGCAGTTTGTTCTTTCCATCAGCATCACTCTTTTTTACATAATCATCAAATGTACTAATCTGTCCTAATTTCATTTTCTGGAGCATTACATTGATACGCGGCACAGCCTCTGAATGAAATATTATCTCCGTCTGATTTTTATTGATGTTTGGCATCATGGAATAAAGTATTCCATATTTTTTTGCAAGCCTCTTTACCTTTCCTATTTCAGAATTATCAAACTGCAATACTTGTAAGTCTCCGCCTCTCATAAGAAGTTTTCTCATGGAGGTTCTTCCAAGATTCTTCTCATAATCAAGCATTCCCTTAAGTACGCCAAGCACTTTTTTTACTGCACTTAGTCCGTCGCTTCCTATCTTCATTGCAATTTCGATACCGTCATATGCCACCCTTATTATCTGTACTGCCTCTGCTATTTCGTCTGCCATTTTTCTCACCTTCCCTCAAATTTGTGTTCTCTTACTTTTTCTCTTATTTCGTCAAGATTTCCATTTTCAATATCATCCCTGCTTACATTTACTCCGCATGCATTTAATATCGTCTCAAGACTGTTAAGAGCTTTTTCTTTCTGTATCCTGTACATTTCAAGAGCTGCAATAAGGGATTCTGCTTTTTGATCCCACTCAAGTCTGATACCTATCATTGCGTTATATCTCTTTTTAATATTTTCAAAATCCCTGTCTTTTGATTTCAGTTCTTCAATAAGACTGTTAATCAGTTCCTTGTCGTGGCTCTGAAATCCAAAATCAAACACAAACCTCATCTCTTCCTCTGTAAGCCCTGACATTCTCTTTTGAATCCACTGTGCTGTTTCATTTATCTCTAACATATCTGCCTCCTATCCCTGCATGCTGTTTTCAAGCTCTGCAATCTCAACTATTTCTTTCATTCTGTCTGCGGGTACCCTGCTGTTTATAATTTCCTCAAGCTGCCTTTCAGTCAGACCTTTTTCTATGCCACTTTTAATCTGAACAAGTTGGTTTATGTCAAGTTCTCCGGCTATTACAAGTTTCACAATATTTCTCCTGCTCTTTTTCTTAATGCCAAGTCTTGTAAAAAATCCTACAGTAGCGATACTGTTTCTGCGTACTGTTCTTTCAATGTCATTACTGTAAATCCTGGTATAACTGCCACCATATCCTCTATCCTGCACTCTCTGACTTGAAGTTTCCGGATACTGTCTTTTTGCAGTCTCTCTGTCATGAGATTTTGAATATTGACTACTTGCAAACTCCCTATCCGAAGATTTCGGATATTGACCATTTGTAAATTCTCTGTTAGAAGATTCCGGATGTTGACTATTCGATGTCATATTTTCTGCATCCTCTTTACCTTTTTCCTCAAACTCCCTTATCTTCTTTTTTAGAGTTTCGTTTTCTTCTTTAAGCATCTCCACCTCTTTTCTGTTCTCTGCCGCCTGCGAATAGGCTTTGTTAATCTCATCCTGCTTCTGCGACAACAAAGTGTCTTTTTCCTGATTTTCTTTAAGAACCCTGTCAAACTCCTCCTCATCCCTTCTGCTTTGCATAAGGGATTTCAGCACTTCTGCAATATCATCAAATTTTTTATCCGTATTTCCAATGCTCAAGACGACTTCCTGAATATGCTCTGCTATCTTCTTTACATACTCAGGCTCCGTTTCTGCCGCATTGTAAACACTGTCTGTCATATCGAGAATTTCCTCATAACGCTTTTTCATTACCGCTGCCTTTTCACCACTTTTGGTAATCGCCTCAATGTCCTCTTCTGGCACACCTTTTTTATAAAATTTAAGTGCCATCTGCATCTGTGCTTTGCTAAGTCCGTCTGCCGTAATAATTTTGATAATACTGTCCTCATAACCGTTTCTAAGACATTCCGAATAAATCCTCATACGGTCAATATCCATCTTTTTATCTGCATACTTTGCTATCTGCTCTCTTGTAAGACCATAATCGGCATCATCACTTATTAGTGCAATTACCTCGCCTCTTAATCCCTTATTTTTAAAGCTCTGTACAATCATATTTTTGTCTCTTATATCACTGCTCATCTATAACCTCCTCATTTTGTTTTTTATTACAGCTCAGCCATCAGCTCTTTACATCTAACAGATGAACTTCAAAGCAAAAAATACAACCTATTTTACCGGCTGTCTGTCTTTTTTCTGTATTCTGTTTTCTTCTTTTTTCTCTGCAATTTGTCTTTCAGATTTTTTACTTTCTTCCCTGATTAACTCCTCTGCAATTTTAAGCTCTCTTTTTACAACTTTAATTCTGCTTCTCTGTTTGGCATACTCACTACCATAATAATCTTTTAACTTTCTTACTTCCTCTATGGTATATCCATGACTTTCGATTTCACCGATAAATTTCACATACTGCTCATGCTCTTCATTAAAAAACTCATCACCTTTCCTGTAGCAGTTCTCACTATTTTCTAATTCATCAATCATATTTAATGCTTCAAACAACTTCCCGGCTGCTTTCTCTGCCCTGCGTATTCTTCCAATATCTTTGTTGATACTTTTCTTTTTATCTGCAAGAACATCTGCCATATCATTTAGTCCACTAACATCTGTAATTCCATGTTTTGACAGAAAACTGTATTGGTCATGTAACTTATGCATCTTTTTGATTTCATCACGATATTTCCACGCCTGTGAATAAGGTCTCTTTTTAAGTTTTCCTGTCCGGTAAAGTTTTGCAAAGTATTTTTTCTGCAACCCGGTAAGTTCTACCCTTCGATACCTTTTAAATTTACAGTAAACAATTCTTGGTGGGCATTTTGCTGTATCCTTTCTGTAAGTTTCAATTCCTTCATTTTTGATCCTTTCCAAAATACTTTTCTTCGTATACGCATCACCAAAAGTATCAATTCTCATATACCGCTTCATTCCTTGCATAAATACCGCCATATGTTTTCCCTGCTTAATCGTATATCCTTTTTCTTTCAAAAGTCCTAGAAAATCTTCATAAGTAACTGCCTGAATAATACATGAATCGACATCTCTTATTACCATATCTCTCCATACAATTTTTTCGTCACGGTATTTGTTCCGCTCCTTATATCTTTCATTGATGCCTTTTCCATCAGCATCTATGTCTATTTCCGACAAACCATATTCACTGCACAGCCTGTTTGTAAGTGGCTGTATATGCTTTGCCCAGTCACCTTTTTCGTAACGGTATTTCTTACCTGTTTTTACGCTTACACTGTTAAATATGATATGCCCATGCTTGTGATTCGTATTATTGTGTACTGAAAATACGACTTCATAGTCATCTCCGATATACTCTCTTGCAAACTTCTCCGTTATCTCAAATGCCGTATCATCATCCATCTCACCTTCCTCAAAAGATATGATAAAGTGATATGCCTGTCTTTTGTCTGTTTTGCCAAATTTCACTTTCGTGCTTTTCATCTTATCGTAGGCAAAGTCTGGCTGACAATTAATGCCTCCGACAAGTCTCCCACCATCCGTTTTTTCAAAATCTTTAATATAGTCAATTGCTGCCTTTAAATGTTTTCCGTGATAACCGCTTCCGCAGTCTCCTATATTTAATACCTTAGTAATCGCCAATCTTCTCTTCCGCTTTTCTTGTAGCGTTAATAAGTTTTTTCATATATGCTCTTAAACTATCCATGTCATCACGGCTGTAAAATCCTGCATTATTCTTTCTTGCAATCTGGTTAATGTTGTTTCCGATATGATTTACTTCATTTATCAGATTGGAAATCAGCAGCCTTATTTCGGGATAATCCAAAGGCTTCTGGCTTAAAAGAAAACGCATATAATCAGCATCCGTCATACCGTATTCCTTTGCACGATTTTTTAATAAATCCGCCTCTGCTCTGGTAAATTTGAAAGTCTTTACCACATTATGTCTGTTATCTGCCATATACATCATCCTCTCTCATTTTGTCAGAGATACCTTTTTAAAAGCAGAAGCCATTGCCTTACCGTAAACAGTCCGGTCAAACATTTTCTCTATTATCCGCTCGTCTTCTAAAAGGCTCTCATATCTTTCCTGCTTTTTGCAGAAATCAATAAAGTTATCAGGATTTTTTCTTTCCTTATCTGCTTCCGTTATAAGCTCATAATTCCAGTCAAATACCGAATCTATTACATCATCTATTGAATAATCCTCCACTATATTCTCTGTTTCGGTTATATCAATTCTCACAAGCCTGTTTTCTCTTACACCGATACCGTAGCCATGAGCTTCCATATACGAAATAAGTACTCCTGCCTCTTTATCTGTAAGGTTCATAAGAATGTCATTCTCATCAAGCCATTCAATCAGTTCCTCTGCCTTTGTAAATACCTCATTTTCATCTGCCACCTGTAATCTCACCTCCTCTTATCCGTATTCTGTTAAGCCTAAAAAAGCCTTTGTCCCCGGTAACGACCTGTCTGTCGCAAGATACGCATTTGGTATTACCAATGCTATTCTTGTTAGGGAAAAATCCCCTAAAACCCCTGATATATCCATATTTTTATAAAACCGTTGTAAAATTTTGTTATGATTCAGGCTTCCTCTTATGCTTTTTCGTTATGAAAGCCTTTTTCATATCCACTTTTTACAACGGATTTTTTTGACTGTTTTTTTGAAATTTCTTTTTTCCGTTGTAAATTTTTGTTATGATTTAGGCTTCTCATTATGCTTTTTCGTTATGGAAGCTATTTCCATATCCACTTTTTACAACGGTTTCTGTTTTCATTAAGATATGGTAATTTCACCTTGCCCGTCTTGTATATGACCGCTTCATTATTTCTTTTTTCCTTATCATTTTGAGCCATTCATTGTAATCTTTGTAATCCCTTGGTGGTGGAAGTTCCAAAACTTTGTAGCCTTTTTTATCATACTTTTCCCTAAGTGTTGCGGATGCCTTTCTTCCCGGCTCATCATTATCAAGGCACAGCTTAATAGTCCTTATTCCCGGATGCTCCCTAAGAAAAGTTTCAAGTGGTGCGTCAGATATCATTCCAAGTGCCAGCTTGTTTGTTTCAAAATCATCATATATGTCACAGTAACTTAAAAGGTCGATTGCTCCCTCAAACACTTCAAGTTCATTGTTGCTTTCATTTACAACATTAAAACCGTATGTCTTGTCATTGCCTCTTACATCACACTTAAAAGCATGACCATCTTTATCAAACACTCCCCTCATGCTTGCAAATCTTGTGTTTCCTTCCTTATCATTTCCCTTAAATACAATGTTGTGATAACCTGATGATTCATAAATAAGCTTCTTATTAACAAAAAAGTCCACACACCTTTTGCTTATCATCCTCTCACCTGTCAGATACGAATAAAGATAGTGAAAATCTCCTGATGATGTCGGCAGTATGAACTCTTTCTTTTCTTCTTTTTTCATATCAGATTTAACCTGATGTCTTAATGATTTTTTATCCATTGTTTCATCGCACCTCTTCACTCCTGCAAAATCAAGTAGCCAGAATACTGCTTCCTTAACGTCCATTCCTGCAAATATCCTTAAGAAATCTATCTGCGAACCTCCATTACTTCCCTTTTCATTCTGTCTTGACCATCGGTACCAGTTGGTTCTGTTATATATCCGTATGGAATCCATCTCCTTTAAGGTATGGTATTTCCCGATCTTCCTTACGGTATATCCAAGCGTTGAAGCCACTGCACACAGATCAACTGACTTTGCAATCCTTAATTCCTCATCCGTAAATCTTCCATCCACATATATCACCTGCTTCTTTCTTTTTCAGCAACCATGACACTGCCTTCAAACTTAAGATTGTTATAATCCTGCTCATAACATTCCCTTTCATGCCTCATCAGTTTCTTTTCCCGCATACTGAAATATTCTATGTTGTTTCCTCCAATGATAATGTGGTCAAGAAGTGTAATCCCTACAAGTCCTGTCAGTTTTATCATCCTGTCAGTAACCGATATATCTTCTTTTGAAGGCTGTAGATTTCCTGAAGGATGGTTGTGGATTAGTATCATATTTGCCGCATTTGACAATATACTTGCCTTTAACATCTCCCTTGGATTTGCTATTGACTGGTTAAGTGCTCCGATACTGACCATCGTACAGTTAATCGGTGTATTATCACTTTTAAGATTAACTACACACAGGACTTCCCTGTCCATTTCGCACAGATATTTTCCAAGTAGTTCAACCGCATCATCCGGCGTTGTGATTTTAATATCTGAAAGAATGGGGGCATCCTTTACAAGCCTTACCGATACAACATCCAGTTTAAAATCATTGTTTATCACTGCAATCATCCTCCCACTCCAGTCTTATGATAAAATCTCCTTCTATGGAATTTATCACCTCTGCCAATTCCTCCAAATTTTCAATATTTATTACAACTTCCATAACATCACCTATAAAGTTCTCTCTAGCGTATCGTAACGAAACTGTTCAGATTCTGATTTTCCATCAAGCCTTTTATTAGGTGCATCCGATGCAATGGTAAGTTCCTTTTTATCTCTGTCGTAATGATATACTTCATTAGAAAGTCTTTCCTCAAGACTGACCTCATTCATATTAACTTCATTTACCATTTCCTGTAGCTCACTTGCATCTTTTCCTTCAGCAGATACTGCAATAATTTCATGCACAGATGACGGGATAATATAGATATCTGAATTGAACTTTGCTGAGAGTTTATCAAGATTTTCAGGAAAAAGAATTTCAGCCGCACCGTTAATTTTTTCTCTGTTTGTCATAACATACATAGAAAGTTCATCATCTCCTTTTGCTTCATTAAGCATCTCCATTGTTCCATCCATACTCATTTCTTGACCGACAGCCATTGCTTCTCCCATAATTATCTCACATATAATTTCTTCCATTGGTTTAATGGTTGCCGGAAGCAGTTTGGGTGTGTTTTCCATCGCAGTTTCATAAAGCTGCGCCTCGCTCATTTCCATTCTAGATGCCATTTCATTCGTTATTACGGCTGTTCCCATTCCTTCTTTGTCAATGCTTACGACAGATTTATATATAATTGAAAGATCAAGAAATTCCCTGTGTGGAATTTCTTTCAAATAGTCCTCATTTTGAACAGTATTTACTAGTATTGCTACTACACCTTCTTTTAATCTTTCCATATCTATTTCATCACCTTTTATAATTTCAGGCACACATTCATACCCTCTTTTTATTGTATCTGCCGCATGTCTGATTACATCATCAAGACTTTCTCCCTTCTTATACATTTCATAATAATTCTCAACATAAATCGTTGGTGAACCACCTGCTCTGCTATTCTCTCCAGTAGGAAACAAATTTATCGCATCCTTTTCACAGTTCACCTTATACACCTTATGCTCCACTGCCTTGTAATTTTTGAATTCATCAGGCATATAGTCCGTTAATTTTCCTTTAAATACTTCTTTGAATATTTCATAATTCATCATTTTAAAAATTCCTCCTTAAACTAAAATAAGGGAAAATGCGAACCGGCTCACATCTTCCCTTATTTTTTTAACTTATCTTCTTTTTTCATTTTCTTTATATGCACCATTTATTTCAGTATATATGATTATTACATTCTCGAACAATTTGGTCACATCAAAAAACCTTAAAATTCTAAGATTTTCTCATTTTCAAACTTACACTTCCCATATTACTCCATCTGGAAATTCTGGGCTTTTTTCTACACAACGGCCTACTTTATAGTTTTGAATTTCAAGATGAACATAAGCTTCTCCTTCTTTATGCACTACAGTATCTGACATTGACATAATGAATAATTCCATTTTTTCACGATAAGGCTCGTCAAGTCTATTATTAACATAGAACTCTACTTCGATGGCTTTTCCTAATTGAGATTCAAAAACTTCTTTATCTGCATAAAAATATATACATTTTTTTTCAGATGGAGCCAAACCAATTTTTCGCGAAGTTGCACTTGTCATAGAATTTGTCCATTCAAAAGAACCATCTTTCGCAATTGCGCTGTTAAAACCAATAGTTTCATATCCTGAAGAAATATTAAAAAAAGTTAGTTTTAGTCCCCATGCTTCTTTTTTTGAATATTCTCCTATTTGTATACTGAAATCATCTGGTCTCAAACTAGTCCTTTCAAAAGATTTAATTGGTGCACTCCATTCAGAAATAACAAAAGCTGGGCGTAAATCTAATCTCTGTCTTGTTATTTCTAATTGAAGAAGCTGTTCTGATATTTCATTCGCTTTTTTAGCTATATTAGATGCATCTACTGACATCTTATTTGCATCTTCAGCAATATTGTTAGCTTTGTTCGTTTGCCATATGGCTACAAGAGCAATAATAATCGTTGGTATTGCTGCAATACCATTTCCCATATAATCCAAGATTCCATCTGCGGATAGTTCTGAAGTCATAGATGGTGAAAAAACATGAATTGTAATAGGTGTTATTACCATAGTTAATACAGTAATCACTATAAATATTGTCCATAATATCTTTTTCATAATCATTCTCCAAGTTATTTTTAATAATTATAGCAAATCCGTATCACTAATTCTACCTATTCACTCCCCAAATTACAAACCTATAATCATTTCCCCTACTATTATCACAAGTAGAAAGTGTTATCATTTTCTCTCCATACTTTGGTGTAATCCCCATATCATATAAACTATACTGTTTTACCTTATCTACAAACTCATCATAATCATTTTCATCCTGTGCCATAATAAACTTCCAGTATGGGAACTCGTACTTATTAACACTAATAACAGCAAATATTTCATACTTACTCTTCTCTCTAATTGTAAAATAAATCTTCTTATGCTTCTGATAAAAACCTTCATCTTTATACTGCGTCAATGCTCCAAACATTCTGCCGCCATTGATGTTATGACCGTAAATTATCAAATTGTCCGACTTCTCTAAATCACAATACGCTGACAGATAAGGAGTACCATAAAAGCTGTAATTCCTGTCAATGTCATGATTCAGATAAAAGTCCGGATTATTTTTTGACTGCATCACCGGATAACTGATTGTTGTATCAGGGATTTCCAGATATCCTATCACATCACTGTTTCTTTTCTTTAGCTTGCTAAGAATGTCATCATCTGATCTTTCCACCACTTTCTGAATATCATTAAAAGTCCTTTCTTCCGCATAATCCTCTTTTAACAGCTTTACAGCCATTCCGGCTGTGATAACCAGAATGGCTGCTACAAATAAAAAGACTATTACTTTAAGAATCGATTTCTTACTCTTCATCCTTTCTCTTCTTTCCATGATTTACTCTAATACAAGAGTAAGTTGTAAGTCCACCAAGCATTGCAAGTAAAGCAAATAAGATTCCATATTTGCCTGCTCCAGTCTGTGGTGTATTCGGCACTTCCGGAATACGCTCATCCACTGCCTTTACCTTCCGTACTTTTCCTGTATCCTTAACAGTAATCTTTACATCCTTTGCTTTCTTATAATGCTCCGGCACCTTTGATTCTACAAACGTATATGTTTCTCCTGCCTTTAAGATACCATCAAGCATAACTGCCTTATCAGTAGTCGTAAACTCATATACCTTTTTACCCTTACTGTCTAATACCTTATACTTTGCACCCGGCAACAGCTTCTTTGTATCTGATGCAATCTTTGAAAACTCAATCTTTGTTGTGTCATCTTTCATTGACACTCCCTGAACTTTTCCTGTATCAGCAATGGTAAATTCCACACTGTCAGCAGTTACAAAACCATCTGCTGGTCTCTTCTCCGTCATGACATATGTTTTTCCTACAACATACTTACCTTCTGCCATATGCTTATGCTTTGTTGATGTCCACTGGTCCATAACCTTACCTGTGTCCTTATCAGTTACTTCCAAGTCACATCCCGGTACTTCCTTTTCGCCTGTAATGTCTGTCTTTGAAAATTCCACCTTTGTGGTATCATCATACATCACAACCTTATTGTTATTACTGTTAACGTAATTTCCGTTTTCATCCATAACAGAAACTTTCGTTGTAACTTCTCCCTCATCATTTACCATTTTGTCTAGTCTGAACTTGATGTCAGATGCAGTTACATAACCGTTTGCCGGCTTTCTTTCAGATAAAGTATATTCCATGCCATGCAGCAGACCATTAACAATAATATTTCCCTTTTCGTCAACAGATGCAGCTAAGTTCTCATATCCAAGTTCTTCCGCTTTTTCAGTAATTACCACAGACTCTGAGTCACCTGATATCCAGCTTACGATATCATTTCCATCTTTATCCGATACTACTAAATGACAGTCAGAAAGTTCAACACTTGATGCAATCATCATCTTATCAATTTCAACTTCTGTCTGAGTGTTTTCCATAACTGCCTCTGCTTTAATAACTTTTGTATCCTGATCCTTATATTCCACATGAACGAATACAGGTTCTTCATCAATAAAGTAACTGTCAGAAATTGATTCCTCAATAAAGAAATAATCACCTGAATTTAATCCAAGATTTACATCATCAGAAACATTTGCATTATCGTTTACTTCTGTTTCATCTTCACCGGTTACAGCTTCGGTTGTTGTTTCAGTAGCTGCTTTTTCTTTTGCTGTTTTCTCTGTAACTGCTTCTGTCTGCTTTTCTAAATTTATATCTGCTTCTATAGTTTCTTCTGTCACATCAGCATCATCTGTTGTAGGTGCTTCTCCTTCAACATTCGCTTTTCTGTATCCTTCTGACATCAATGGTACGAAAAATGGAACTTTTGCTATACCGTTCTCATCTGTTGTGACTGTAGCAATCTTTTCTCCTGCATTAACAATGATATTTCCATCCTTGTCATAAATATTATCCTTTGAATAAAAGCCAAATGTTGTTCCCGGTACTGCCTTTTCTGATTTGCTGTCTTTCTTTACAATGGAAATATACGTCTGTGGAAGCTCATTTTTTACTTTCAATACTCCCTCATTTGTATTTCCTGAAATATCATATACAAACTTATCTGTCTGGCTATTCCACTTAAACTCTAAATCCCATGAATTTACTTCTGGTAACACATATCCATATATTGTGTTTATCTCTTTTAATTCATATTTTCCAAGTGGAAGATTCATTGTTACATTACCTGTTTCCTTATCTACTGTATAGGAACATATGCCATTGCAGTCTTTTGTAAACTCTGCACCCTTTCCTGTGGTAATGGTTGCAACTTTTTCTCCAGCATCAAACCAGTTTGTACCCTGATTATCCTGTGTTACAATGTCTTCCTTTGCATAAAGTTCAAATACAACATCATTAAGAAAAATATCTTCATAAGTAAACTCTTTATTATTTAAGATATTTTCTTCAATGCTGTTATCCAACACATCTGTTGTTTTGATTTCCTCAAATCCAGCTAAGCTCAGACCTGTCTTTTCAACGGTAAACTTACCATAAGTTTCATTGTTGAAATATTCACATTCAGCATACTTGTACTCATTACCTTCTGCATCCACTGCTGTCTTATAAGATTTGTTTGTAATCTTAATATCAACAAACTTATTCTCATTGTAAGTACCTTCCGGTCCCTGTACTTCACGGATTCTGTATAATCCTGCTGCAAGCGGCTTATATGTGATAATCTCACCGCTCTCATCCGTTACAAACTTATCTACAGTTTCAATCTTATTACCATTGCTGTAAGACTGTTTTACGATGGTTTCCTTTCCGTTTTCATCTACTTTAAAAATCTGATATGTTGTACCTGCCTTTAAGACAGTTTTCTTTGTCTGCGCATCCTTTTTCACAACTTTCAAGTATGCTGTAAATGACGGATTGTTTAAGATATACTTGTATGTCTTACCGTTTTCTTTCACATCAACATAGAAGTCTGAAACATACTCTGTTTCGTCTGCACCTTTTACCTGATGAACAATATAAGTTCCATAAGGTAAATCCTTGCTCTTGGCATAACCATAAGCATCTGTCTTGAGATAATCTTTCTCTGTAGCTTTTGCCTTATTGTAACTTTCTGCACTTGCAAGATAAATCTGGAATTCTGCATTTATTTCCGGCTTTGTAATACCAACAGCACCGTTTGTCATAATCTTAGTGATGTCCACATTTCCTTTAATTACATCTTCGCCTAATTCCTGTTTTGTTTTTGCACTGTTGTACTCTGCTATATACTGCTTTCCATCCTCATGAATTTTATAAACCTTATCATTTTTAAGGTAGCCTGTCGGCGGAGTGATTTCCTTTAAATAATAGTCAAAACCACATCTTACATAATCCGTCTCAAACTGATTATTTTTATCAGTCATATATTTTTTCATCAGTTTTGTACAGCCTGCATCTTCATACATTCCATAAACTGCCCCTTCCAATGTTGCATCACCCTGAGCCACGTTTCCCGTCTCATTATCAATTTTTAGTGCGGTAAGTTTAACCTTTTTATACTTATTTGTTACCGAAAGTTGATATGCTTTTGCATAATTACCTTTACCATTAACTGTATCCGGCCATACTCCTTCAACCTTTGTCCAACTTTTATCAGACTTGATTGTAACTGTTATGCCTTCCGCAATGGAACCATTGGCAATGATATTATTATTGTTTGTGTTGACTTCTCTCAAAATATATTTGTTGTTAACTTCTTTAAGCTGCTTCTCTAAATCTTTTTCTGCAAGTTCTTCTGCTCCCTCTTTTGTCAAATTGTTTGCATACTTGTATCCTTTGCTTTTTAAGTCATCTTTTACTTTTATCTTATCATCTGTTGACATTTTCTCTAAATCACTATCACTGTAGTAATAGTAATCTTCTGACTGTAACTGATAATCAAACTTAAAAGTTATTCTTCCGTTTTTGTCTGTCAATACATCAGCAACAAACTTTGTATCATCATCGTCTACATCGCCACTTTCAGCATCACCCCATCCATTATACTTATATGAATAGAGTTCTTTAACATTTTTTGCCTCCAATGTAAACTCTACCTGTGACAAAGGCTTTCCATCTTCATCCGTCTTATCAAGCGTAATTCTCTGTCTGTATCTTAATTTTTTATCAATACAGTCCGGCTCTACTTCTTCATCTCCGGATGTTACCTGCATAAGTCTTTGAACATACTTTTCATCAGCTTTTCCTGAATATTTCCACTGAATAACATCACAATATACAGTTGCATCCCCTCCAAAAATATCTGAATACAGGTTATTACCTGAATAATATCCAGTATTTTTCTTTACCTGACTGATAATGTCTTTCAATCCGCTTTCGCTTGTAATACCTTCTTCGACACCCCATATCAAGCACTGTGCATATACCCATGCCATTGTAGATGATTTCTTTGTTACAGCATACCAATATCCAATCTGTGCTTTTAAGGCTGTTACTTTATTCTTGCTGTCACTTGATAATCTTTCCTCACTTGACTCATAAACGTAACCTGTGTGACACGATTTTCCTAAATCCAGACAAAAAGCTGCTTTACCATTGACTTTTGTTTTTAACCATATACCACTTTCACTCTTATTTCCTATATTTACCGTTCCAAGATTTCCTAAGTTAGAAAGGGATGCCGATCCCTGTGCCGCCATAACGTATACCTGACTTTGTGGCATTACTGTTATAATCATAAACAACGCAAGAACTACTGATAAAATTCTTTTAATTCTTAATCTCTTCATTCTAATAATCCTCAATTTTTCTAAAAAAAGGACTATTACCACTTGGCAATAATCCTTTATTCTAATCTGCTATTCTATTTTGATAGTTTTACTTTTCCATACTTGTCATTAAACTCCACAAGTTCTTCTGACGCATACTCTTCAAATACTGCAACCCAGTACCAGCACTCCCCAGAATAATATGCTGCAATTGCCCCAGTCTTCCACTTTTCATTTTTAAGTGCATTATAATGACCACTGCTGTTCTTCCATCCGTTCATGGCTTTCTTTGGTGTTTCATAACCACTTGCTATATTTTCCCCACCAAATCTTACACCATCATAACCATTTCCAAAGTAATTACAAACTGTTGTAGTGTCATGCCTATAATCTTTAGAAATCTGTTTTGCTCGAATTTTACATATTTTATACAGATTTTCATCCCACTTAATTTCAGATACACCTGAATGCTTTCTTAATTTATTCTGTATAATGAATGCTTCCTCTGCAGCAAATCTGTCCATCTTTTCAGGCTCAACTGGATTATAGTATTTATCCGTCTTAATTACATAGTAATCTTTCTTAGGCTTTATCACAAACTTCTTTGACCATTTAGAATAAGCTTTGTTCCTATAACTTCTGATACGAATTTTATAGGTAACTCCCTTATCCACGTTTGTTAGAAGATACTGTGGTTTCTTTACCGTTTTCTTACGGATACACACCCATTTTGCTCTGACCGGTGAATATCTGTAAACTTCTGCCTGATATTTCTTGAATTTCTTATCTGTCTTCCAACTTATCATAATGCCTTTTTTGTATCTAATTTTTGAAAGTTTATCAGCAGATAACCAACTTTTATAAGTTCCTGTTACCTCTTTCTTCTTAATGTTTTTGATTAAAGTTCCCTCAACCTGTACTTTCCCAATTAAATCACTACATAACAAAACTACAACTAAAAGTAAAACTATTATGTGTTTTATTTTCTTTTTCATCAATACCTACCCTTCCATAAGATGGACAGGCCTCCGTGTTATACCTAATCCGCTCTTATTTCTGCGAATTCATTTCAGTTACAACACGAGATGATAAAATTGGTTCATCCCGTATTCTGTTCATTTTTACCTCCTTGATTATACTATAAGTTACTTAACTTTACATTCATTTTCTGTGTTCTATAAGCATCACGGCAAGAAACATCTTTAATACCACTTCACAGATAAGAAATAATATGTTTATTATTGCAAGAAGCATCTGCATAATTGTTATAACTGTTTTTCCTACTATCTTTATCCCTGCCGTTCCATAATATCTGATTCCATATAAAATATTTCCTGCCATGTGTGCCTCCTATTCTCCCCACATTTCTGCAAGTCCAAGCAGTGTGGTATTTTCGTTTAAATCATCATTGTCTTTATAAATAGTTTTCAAATTGTCTGCTACAATTCCTTTTGCCATATTACCGCTGAAATTTCCAAGAACAGAGATCATTTCTTTCTGTACTTCTTTCACAACTTCATTTTTAATGTTTTCTTTTAATAACTCCAGTTCACCTTTTGTAACATATGTGTTCATCTTCTGCTTCTTTATATTTTCACTGTTGGTCATTGTATCATTTTCCAATGCGTTGATATAATACTCCAAAGCATCCGCAATAAACTGGTTCTTTGAACGGTACACATCTTTATTCAGGTCTGACAAAATCTCATTAATTCTTATGTGGATTGGATTTCTTCTACTCAGCCTGAAATTGTGATACATTCCGTCGTCATTTCTAGCCATTAAAAACCCCCCTTCTTGATTTTGATATCATAAATGCCTTTGCAAGATATTCAAATCCTTTGGCATTTGCCTTGACGTCTTCTATATAGGAAATATTATTTCCTTCAACATCACCATATATTTTCATCACTGCCGCCCCACCTCCAACAAAAGTTATCGGAGTAACATCGGTATTTATTTTAAACTCTCTTAACATATTCCATACCTTATCTGTAAATTTTTTTAATTCGCTTTCAATGACATTTCTGTATTTATCATTCATTTCACACATACCAGTTTTCATAATATATTCCAATTCTGCCTCGTCTATCTCGCTATTAAACTTAGCAACACATTCTTTATTGATAGAATGCATACATGTAATAAGCCCCATAGGTCTTGTATCACACTCAGAAAGTTCCGGTGTCATGTTTCTTATAGTCATAAGATCAATTGTCCATGAACCAATATCAACAATTATATGTTTTCTTCCATACTGTGAAAGCCTGTCTGATACTGCTGCATAACACTGTGGAAAAACAGATACTTTTATAATATTGATTCTGTATGTCTCCTGTTCAAACTTAAAAACTACTTCCTTTTTCCTTGATAAGTATTTAATAAAATTCTCCTTTTCAGCTCCAAATCTTGTAAGCGGAAGTCCTACTGATAAAAATATATCCACATTATAGATTCTTCTTGTTTTAAGTTCTTTAGCTATTGCTGCAAGTGTTAGAAGATAAAAATTATCATCTGTAACCTTTGTATCTTTTACCATAAGTCGCTTTCCTCCAATAGAATAGTACTTTCCTTCATATTCAAGGATATTGTCAAATACTCCCGGTTCATTTGCAATATGACTCACAGCAGTTGTAAATACTGTATTTGCAGTTTTAATATTTGACCATCCGTGGTCTATTCCAACAATCTCCAATTTATTATTCATCTTAGTATATCTCCTTGATTTCTTCGTCATTATGATTCCTTCTTTCCCATTAAATCTTTTATGCACGGAAAACAATATGTACTGTTTCTTCCATATGGACATCCATAACATTTACTTTTTTTTCTTTCTTCTTGAGCAGCTTTTTGTTCATCTGTAATCCTACCTGAGCATTCCTTATTCTTAATGCATCTGTTGTTATTTCCATAAAAAAATTTACACTGCATGCAACTTTTCAAATCACGCTCTAGCTTCTCTTTTGGATCTGTTTCTTTTTTTTGGGATTTTTTTTTGCCAGACCCTTTTATGTTAATTCCCACGTTTTCTCTCCTTTCATCTTATATTCATAGTTGTTTATCTGGTGGGGTATTAACTATGTATGTGTACATGATTTCAGTTGAAATCTCCTCATCGCCCTGTACACTGGGAATTACAAACGAGCCGCCCCGTGGCGTTCACGACGCTTCGCCTTTCGGTTCTGCTATCTCCTCTCATGCCATTTCGAGGATAGGGAATTACTCTCTTCCCTTGTGGTTTATTATCCTTCCGAGTACATTAAATCTACTCTGCATGCTACATTTTCACCCTTCGGTCCATCAACTCTCTTTGCAAGCTTTAACTGATTTTTGTCTGAGTAGGTGCATCGGAATTTTACTCCTTACATCAATATTCCATGTAAGATATGAAATTTTTATTTCATAAATCTGTAATTGCTATTCAATTTTCATTATTCATTTTTAGAGCTTTTTGCTCTCTGCATGCTTATGATAACTCAGATATTCATTTTCTAATACAGACTAAAAGTACTTATATTCACTAATTTACATACTATTCTGCACTTTTTTAATAATCTTCTATTGCCATCCTCTTCGACTACTTCTAATAGAACGTTGTTCCCTTCTGCACTTCTTCTTTTTAATCAAATCACTACTCTACCCAATATTTCATGATAACCTCTAATTTTCAAATTTTGTCTAACTACTCATAATCTAAGAATCAAGCAAACTTTTCTTTTAAAGTTGGACCATTTAATTTCGTCCAACTTTGGTCCAATTTTGGTCCAACTTTTGTGATTAGTTGCGATATTTTGTGATAAGTTATGATTTCTCTTTAAACAACAAAAAACCCTTTAAACATAGCGATTTGCCTATGTTTAAAGGGTTTCTTTATACCTTAATAAACTGTTAAAATTTATTTCATCTGTTTTGCTACTTCTGCAGCGAAGTCTTCTTCTTTCTTTTCAATACCTTCGCCTGTTTCAAATCTTACGAAGCTCTTAAGTGCAACTGTAGCACCAACTTCTTTTGAAACTTCAGCTAAGTATGCTTTTACTGTCTGCTTTCCGTCTGCAGCCATAACGTATGTCTGATCAAGAAGACATACTTCTTTTAACTGCTTTGAAATACGACCTTCAACTAAGCCGTTGAAAATCTTGTTAGCCATAATTGCTTCCTTCTTGCTCATTGCAATTGCAGCTAATGCAGCGATTGCTTCTTTTGAAAGGAAGTTGAATAAATACTTGTCATTCTGCTTTTCTTCTAATATAGCCTTGTCTTCAGCATTTAATGCATCTGAAGCAAATGCTTCAGCGAAGATATCCTTCTGGATTGGCTTTGGAAGTGATGATACATCATTTAAAGCACTGTCAATTGTGATTTCTCTCATCTTAGCAAGTTCTTCATCTGAGATGTCTTCTCTGCTAACGTACTGAGGGCTCATAGCTGCAATCTGCATAGCTATTGTCTTAATTGCTGCTACAACTGTATCGTTTGCTGGAGCATCAGCGTCAACTAATACACCAATCTTTCCACCAGCGTGGATGTATGAAGCAAGAACTCCGTCTGATTCAATCTTCTTGAATCTTCTGATATTCATGTTTTCACCGATTACTGCGATCTGTGAAACTAATTCGTCTTTAACTGTCTTTGTTGTATCAAGTGCCCATGGTTCAGCCATGAATGCGTCCATGTCTGCTGCATCAGAATCAAGAATCTGATTTGCAACGTTTGATACGAATGTCTGGAATTTTTCGTTCTTAGCAACGAAGTCTGTTTCTGAGTTAACTTCAACGATTGCTGCCTTGCCGTCTTTTACTGCTGTAAATACAACACCTTCTGCTGCAATTCTTCCTGATTTCTTAACTGCTGTAGCTTCGCCTTTTTTTCTTAAGATTTCGATAGCTGCTTCCTGATCTCCATCTGTTTCTACTAAAGCTTTCTTACAAGCCATAACACCAGCGCCTGTTAATTCTCTTAATTCTTTTACCATTGCTGCTGTGATTGTCATAATTATATCCTCCTAAAAACTATATCTTATTCTTCTGTTGCTTCTTCAGCTGCATCTTCAGCTACCATTTCTTCACCCTGGTTTGCTTCGATAACAGCATCAGCCATCTTAGAAACGATAAGTTTTACTGCTCTGATAGCATCATCGTTACCTGGGATAACGTAATCTAATTCTTCTGGGTCACAGTTTGTATCTGCAATACCGATTAATGTAATTCCAAGTGAATGTGCTTCCTGAACACAGATTTTTTCCTTCTTAGGATCTACTACAAAGATAGCATCTGGGATTCTCTTCATGTCCTTGATACCGCCAAGGTTCTTTTCAAGCTTGTCCCATTCCTTCTTGATGTTAACAACTTCTTTCTTAGGAAGAACATCAAATGTTCCATCTTCTGCCATCTTTTCGATGTCTTTTAATCTCTTAATTCTTGACTGGATAGTCTTAAAGTTTGTAAGCATACCTCCAAGCCATCTTTCGTTAACGTAGTACATTCCACATCTTTCAGCTTCTGTCTGAACAGCTTCCTGAGCCTGTTTCTTTGTACCAACGAAAAGAATTGTACCGCCTTCTGCTGCGATATCTGAAACTGCCTTGTAAGCTTCATCTACTTTACCTACTGACTTCTGTAAGTCGATGATGTAGATACCATTTCTTTCTGTGTAGATGTATTCTGCCATTTTAGGGTTCCATCTTCTTGTCTGATGTCCGAAATGAACACCTGCTTCTAAAAGTTGTTTCATTGAAATAACGCTCATGTTTTTTCCTCCAAATTGGTTTTTTACTTCCGTATACTTTCTTTACACTGAGACCGGCTTGTCTTATCGTCAAACTTAGGCACCTTCAGTGATACCACGCATACGTGTTTTTTCGCAACGCTAGTAGTATATCATAGAAAATACTGGATTGCAAGGACTTTCTATGGTATGCTGATGGAAAAGAAAAAGAAAGGATGTACTCTATGAAATTTACATTTGCACACAACAATTTAAATGTACTGGATCTGGATAAATCTCTTGCATTTTACAAAGAAGCTCTGGATCTGACGGAAGTTCGCAGAAAAGACGCTGAGGATGGAAGCTTTACCCTGGTCTACCTTGGAGACGGAACTACTCCACATCTTTTAGAGCTGACCTGGCTGCGCGATATGGATCGCCCTTACAACCTGGGAGACAATGAGATCCATCTTGCGTTTGAAGTGGATGATTTCGATGCAGCTCACAACAAGCACAAAGAAATGGGATGTATCTGCTACGAAAATCCGGGAATGGGAATTTACTTCATCTCTGATCCGGATGGATACTGGCTTGAAATTGTTCCCCAAAAACTGATCTAAGAATCTTAAAGCCCTGATGACACGATGACCATCAGGGCTTTTCTTTTGTACTTTGTATATGAATTTTTCTTTAGTAACGAACGTAGATCATACCGCTCTGAACCGGTCCTACAATAACACCGATTCCATAATCTGCTGCATGGATCATCTGGCCACCGCCGATATAAATACCGCAATGGTTTTCATTTACAGCTACATCTCCCGGCTGAGGATTACTTACCTGTGTCCATGTTAGGAATGTATAGGTTGTCCCAAGACGGCTGTAAGCTCCTGTCAAACAATAAGATACGAATCCAGAACAGTCGAATGCTCCCGGACTGCAGGCTCCCCATACGTACTCCGCTTTTCCTACCCAGCTGTATGCACGATCTACAATGGCATTTCCTGTAGATGGATTGTAATTTGGTTCCGGTGTCGGTGTCGGTGTCGGAGTTGGTGTCGGATCCGGAGTTGGTGTCGGTGTCGGTGTCGGATCCGGAGTTGGTGTCGGCTCTGGTGCCGGCGTTACAGTTCCACCGCTATTATCTCCACCGCCTGACGGTGTATTGGTATTTTCATTATTTACCGTGTTGTTCTTTTCCTGTTCCTTTTTCGCAGCTTCTACTGCCGCTCTTGCAGCTTCCTGAATCATTGCATCCAAGTTAGACACTTCTGCTCTCTTGGACTCAATCGTACTTGACAGCTCTGCTGTCTGTGTCTTGTACTCCTCATCCAGATTCTGCAATTTTGTCATATCTGATTCCAGAGATGTCTTCAGATCTTCTACTTCCTGAACTGTCTCTGCATATTCCCGCAACTTATCACGGTCATATGTATGTACTTTCTCCACATATTCCGTCTGAGTAAGCATCTCTGAGATACTTCCGGAAGCTACAATACGTTCTAATGCTGAAGTATCGCCTTCCTCATACATGTATTTAATACGAAGCTTCATATCTTCATACTGCTGCTGCTTTTTCTCTTCTGCTACAGCCAGGTCTTCCTGAGCCTTGGTAATCTCCTGCCCTTTGTTGATCAGCTGTGTTTCCAGATCATTTGTCTTTGTAAACAATTCATTCAGCTGTGCCTGAAGACCGTTCACTTCATTCTGAGCTGATTCTTTCTGATTCTGAAGACTTGTTGTATCATCTGGTGCCGCCATAACAGGTGTAACTATCATGGAACACGTTAATGCTGCCGCAAGCAGTACACTTCGTACTTTTTTCATTTTCATACTTTCACCTATCCTTAATATTCTTATTTATGTCCCCACATATTCTACATAATACCTGATTTTCCGCACTTTTTCAATACAGTTTGTGGTATTTTGAAAGGATTGTGTGGTATTATCGCCAAGTTTAATCATACAATAAGAATTATATTCGATACGTGATGAAAAAGCAATAACTTTTTAATATTTTTGTAATATTTTTCCTTTTTAATCTGCCTTACTGCCGGTTTTCTCATAAACAGCTTCAAAATCCATATCGCCTTTCGCCTGCACTGTCCCGATATTTTCTTTTGTATATATGGTGTTTTCCGACTGGCCGACAGCTCTCCAGCCTTTCACTTTCTCATCTCCACTTTCATTTTCAACCGGCAGTATTTCCTTTGGCAGCAAAATCCCCTCCGGAACTACCACCTGCTTTACAATACGTTTTTCCTCGCCTTTATTATCTTTGTATGATTTCCAGAATGATATCTTAGAGAAAACCTCTTCTTTTCCTTCTACATCATCCAATATCACAGTTTTTCTGGCAACTGCCTTTCCCGTTCCCCATATCTGTCGATAATATTCCGTCACCCGCACATCCAGCAAACCTTTCTGCGCATCTGCTGTCAGTATCTCTACTTCAAATGTCGATTTGCTGGTTGTTCGCATGAGCATATTCTGAATAAAATCTGCTGCCAGCTCTTTTCCTTCCACCTCTTTCCCGATCGAATATGTCGGATTCACTGTCAGAATCTCCATCGATTCTTCCATTGCTGCTCCCAGAATACTGTCCAGCTCATTCTGATGCATCGTCTTTGTCTCCGCCGTATAAATCGATGCTCCTGCAAAAATCAGCATAATTAAAATAAAAAATCCCATCACTGCATGTCTCATCCGTTCCTGGCATACTCTCCTTTCCCCTTTTTTTCTATTTTGCATATCCTGTGATCTGATGCTCCAAAAGCATATTCAAAAGTGGAATCGTGTACCGGTATGCCAATGTCACTTTTGCATATTTGCTTCCTGCCGCACTGGTCACAACCTGAATATCCAGATTTTCAGGTTGTGACCAGTG